>Ga0164241_10000494_pt1 | contig 71574 bp, 57 predicted proteins | sample OricomyardsoilBY_FD_108780 | JGI IMG/M metagenome (GOLD analysis project Ga0164241, IMG submission 108780) | Backyard soil microbial communities from Emeryville, California, USA - Original compost - Back yard soil (BY) | ecosystem: Environmental > Terrestrial > Soil > Unclassified | place: USA...
AGGCGGGCGTTGAGGCGGTCGAGACGAAATGGCGAGAGGGCGCTCTGCCCGTCGAGTGCGATCATGCGGGAGGGATGACGCTATGCGAGGGGAAACGCCTATTCTATCTGATGCTGCAATACGGCATAACCACCTGCGGCAACCCGCTCCGGAGCGGGCTCTCGTGCGCGGTACCGTCCAGGCGGGCTCAGCCGCCTTGCTGCAAGGCCTGCAGCAGCTGATCCGGGGTCACATACCCGCCCAGCGAGCGCCCGTTCGGGCCGATGATCATCGGCGTGCCGTTGACGCCCAGCTTCAGACCCAGGTCGAACTCGGACTTGACCGGGTTCTTGCAGTTGGTTGCCTTGGGCGGATGGCCGTCCTTTGCCTGATCGAATGCCGCCTTGCGATCAGCCGAGCACCATACCGACACCATCTCGGTATAGGTCTTGGTCGGGCGACCGGACGTGGTCTGCAGGCCTTCACGCGGCCATGCCAGATATTCCACCGCAATGCCAGCCTGGTTGAACGCATCCATGTGCTGATGCAAGGCACGACAGAAACCACAGTTGACGTCTGTGAATATCGTCACCGTGTATTTGGGATTCGGCGGTGCGTAGATAATGCGATCTGATGCCGGCACCTTGGCCAGCTCGGCCTTGCGGAAACCGGACCAGGCATCGTCGTTGAGGTTCTTGTGCTGGCTCAGATCAAGCATGTCGCCATTGAGCACGTACTTGCCATCGCTGCTGACGTAGATCATCTGTCCACCAGCAATCACTTGATAAAAGCCCGGCAGCGGCGACGGCTGCAGCATGTCGATCGAGATATCCGGCCCGAGCTTGCTGACGGCCTGGCGCACGACCTGTTCGGCCGCCGGATCCACCTTCGCGTCGGCAGCACTCGCCGCCGCAGTACCCAGCGCCAGACCACCGACGCACAGCGCCAGCAACAGTTTCTTCAGCATGACCAGCCTCATTTGATTTTCGAGCCACGCGCGGCCGCGTGGTAGAGCCGGCATTCTCGCACAGGCGGCTGAATGGATCGGCGATTAGAATCGGTGGCCGCTCACAAGGTGGCCGTGAACCCGTCACCCGCGCGGATGATGCTGTGCGTGCAATCGTTTCAGGCCTTCTTTGGCCACCAGCGTGTAGATCTGTGTGGTGCTGAGTGAGCTGTGGCCGAGCAGCATCTGCAGGGCGCGCAGGTCGGCGCCGTGATTGAGCAGATGGGTGGCGAATGAGTGGCGCAATACGTGCGGCGAAATCCGGCTGGGGTCGATGCCGACTTGGACGGCGTAGCGTTTGACCAAGGTCCAGAACATCTGCCGGGTCATGCCTTCGCCGCGCCGGCTGAGAAACAGCGCGGCGGGCTGGCGGCCCTTGGCCAGTTCCGGTCGCGCACCCGCAAGATAGATATCGATGTATTCAAGCGCCACCTCGCCTACCGGCACCAGCCGATCCTTGCCGCCCTTGCCGGTAATGCGCAACACGCCCTGACGGCTGTTCAATGCGCTCAAGGGCAATTCGACCAATTCGGAAACGCGTAATCCGGCGGCATACATCAACTCCAGCATGGCGCGATCACGCAGACCCAGCGTGGTATCGCCGTCGGGTGCGTTGAGCAGACCTTCTATCTCGCGTTCGGCCAGCGCCTTGGGCAGACTGCGCGGCGTCTTGGGCCGCTCGATCAGCAAGGTGGGGTCGGCAAAGCCCGGCTGGTCGCGGGCCAGAAACGCGTAATAACGGCGAAACGCCGATTGCCGCCTCGCCATCGAACGCACCGCCACGCCGGGCTGACCGTGATAAGCCGAAATATCTTCGCGTCGCGCGCTTTGCAGATCACGACCACGCGAAGCCAACCACCGTGCCAACGCTTCGAGATCGCGCCTATAAGCCTCCAGCGTGCGATCAGCCAGACCATCCTCGGACCACACGCGTTCCAGAAACGCGGCGATGCTGCGCTGGTCGGCTTCGGCGATACTGTGGGCTTGTCCATCCTTTTTCATGCGCTTGATGCTGAGCATTGCACGCGCACTAAGCAAGCGATCCGCGAACCATGTCGACCACCCTGCACCTCACTGACCAGCCCTGCCCGTTGTGGCGCCGTCTGCTGGCGCTGGTTTATGACCTGCTGATCGTGGTGGCGTTGCTGATGGTGGTTGGCCTGCTGTGTCAGCTGGCCACCGGCGGCAATCTGATCCATACCGGCGCCAGCACGGTGATTCCCGTCTGGTACCAGGCGCTGCAAGGGCTGGTGGTGGCCATGTATTTTGTGGGCTCGTGGCGACGTGGCGGGCAAACCGTAGGCATGCGCCCGTGGCGGATGCAGGTAACCCGCGAGGATGGTGGTCGTCCCACGATGCAGCAGGCACTGATCCGCCTGCTGGTCGCAGCGGCTCCGCTGATCCTGTTGCTGCTCGCGCCGCTGCTCGGCTTGCATACCACGCTATGGACGGTGCTTGTCGTATGGGCTGGCTGGTTTGCTGTCGGTGTGTTCGACTCGCGCCGGCGCGCCGTGCATGATCTGGCCGCAAATACCGAGATACGCCTGCTAGGCTGAGCATCAACGTTCATCAGGTTTTCTTGACGATGCCTCAAGTCCAGCGCGCTGAAAGCCGCAGCGATGCCGAGTTGATCGAAGCCAATCGCAGCTTCTACGAATCTTTGTGGGCCGAAGCCAGGTTGATCGAACCGGAACGTTTCAACACCTGGCCGCTGGTTGATGACTTGGCGGCCACCGCGCCGCGTCGGCTTGAGGTGGCTCCAGGCCTGCGCCCACGCCTGCCGCTGGACGGAACCTGTTTCGTCGATCTCAGTCATGCCGCCCTGCGCCGCCTGCATCAGCGTGGCGCCGTAGCCGTTCACGGCATGATCGGGGCACTGCCCTGCGCCGATGACAGTTTCGACCTCGTTTGTGCGCTGGATATCCTGGAACACGTGGACGACGATGCCGGCGCCCTGGCTGAACTGGCACGGGTAGCCGCACCCGGCGCCAGCGTATTGCTGTCGGTGCCATTGCACCCGGAAGCCTGGACCGCTTTCGATGATTTCGTCGGCCACTGCCGCCGCTATGAACCGGAATCCATCATCAAGCTGCTGGCCGAGCACGGTTTCAGCATCGAAGACAGCGCCGTGTATGGCATGCAACCCAAATCATCGCGCCTGCTCGACGTCGGCCAATGGTTTCTCACCCATCAACGCGAGCGCGCGATGTGGTTGTACAACCGGGTGCTCATGCCGCTGGGGCTGCACTTCCAGAAACCATTGAATTGGCGCCCGGGAATGGGCGATACCACGGGTGTGGATGAGGTGTTGTTACGCTGCCGTTACTGCTAAGTGGCTGATCTGTCTGGATGCATGGATTGCCGCACTGCACCACAAACGGAGCGTTTAGCGCTAACATCAAACACTTGTTCCAATTTGGTCATCTCCTCCATGCTTTATCAAATCCACGAATGGCAGCGCGCGTTTCTCGGCCCGCTGAGCTATTTCGCTGAAGCCAGCGCCAACATGCTCAACGACAGCAGCAGCCCGCTGGCGCAGCTGCCCGGCGCGCCGCGGATGGCCGCCGGCTACGAATTGATTCACCGCCTTGGCAAGGATTACGAAAAGCCTGAATTCAACATCCATGAAGCGATAGGTCACGATCACCAGATCGCGGTGATCGAACGCGTGGCGCTGGACAAGCCGTTCTGCCAGCTCAAGCGCTTCAAGCGCTTCAGTGACGATCCATCGACCATTGCAAAGATGAAACAGGATCCGGTGGTGCTGATCGTCGCGCCGCTATCCGGTCATCACGCCACCTTGCTGCGCGATACCGTGCGCACGATGTTGCGCGATCACAAGGTCTACATCACCGACTGGGTTGACGCTCGCATGATTCCAGCCGAGGCCGGCAGTTTCGGTCTGGACGACTTCGTCGGCTATATCGAGGAATTCATCCGCCACATCGGTGCGGTTTCGCTGCATGTGGTCTCGGTGTGCCAGCCGACCGTGCCCGTATTGGCAGCCATCTCGCTGATGGCCGCGCGCGGCGAGCCCACGCCGCTTAGCATGACCATGATGGGCGGCCCGATCGATCCTCGCTGCAGCCCCACCAGCGTCGACAACCTCGCAACCAATCACCCGTTGTCATGGTTCAAGGGCAACGTGATCCACACCGTGCCGCCGAACTATCCGGGCCGCGGGCGTGAGGTCTATCCGGGCTTTCTGCAGCACGCCGGTTTCATCGCGATGAACCCCAACCGCCACCTCACCTCGCACTGGGATTTCTACCAGGATCTTGTGCGTGGCGACGAAGACGACGCCGAGTCGCATCGCAAGTTCTACGACGAATACAACGCGGTACTCGACATGCCCGCCGAGTTCTATCTGGACACCATCGAAAAGGTGTTCCAGAAATTCCTGCTGCCTCGCGGTGAATGGGACGTAGACGGCGAGCGGGTGAATCCAGCAGCCATCAAGCAGACCGCCCTGCTCACCATCGAAGGCGAGCTGGATGATATCTCCGGCCTAGGCCAGACCATGGCCGCACACGACATGTGCAGCAGCATCCCGAAAAAGCGCAGTGAGCATCTGGTGGTCGAAGGTGCCGGCCACTACGGCATCTTCAGCGGCCGCCGCTGGCGCGAAACCGTCTACCCGCAGCTTCGCGACTTCATCCGAAAGTTCGACAAATAAGCCGATTGCAGGCAATCCATCGTGCCGCCCGCACTCCTGCGGGCGGCTTTCGTTCATGCAGCAGGCGCGGGATGACCTGCTGCTCGCATTAGAATGTGCTGATGTCTCTTATCCAATTGCAAAGCGTCGACTTCAGTATCGGCGGCCCACTCCTGCTCGAACACGTCGATCTGTCGATCGAACGGAACGAGCGTGTCTGCATCGTCGGTCGTAACGGCGAGGGCAAATCCACCTTGATGAAGCTGATCGCCGGCGAATTGCATGTCGATGACGGCGAGATTCGCGTACAAGGCGGCGTGGTGATCGCGCGGATGGCGCAGGAAGTGCCGCAAGGTACCGAAGGCACCGTATTCGACGTGGTTTCCGAAGGCCTGGGTGATCTTGGCCGGCTGCTGGCGCGCTATCACCATCTTCTGCACGAAGGCGACTTCGATGCGCTGGGTGACGTGCAACACGAGATCGAGGCGCAGCACGGCTGGGATCTGGACCGTCGCGTGACCGAGGTGATCACCAAGCTGGAGCTGCCGGCCGACACCGATTTCAATGCACTCTCCGGCGGCATGAAGCGGCGTGTGTTGCTGGCGCAGGCACTGGTGCGCAAGCCCGATCTGCTGCTGCTGGATGAGCCGACCAATCATCTCGACATCGAGGCAATCGGCTGGCTGGAAAATTTCCTCAAGCAGTTCGAGGGCAGCATCATCTTCGTCACCCATGACCGCAGCTTTTTGCGTGCACTGGCCACCCGCATCGTCGAGATCGATCGCGGCCAGCTGACCGACTGGCCAGGCGATTACGAAAACTATCTGCGTCGTCGCGAGGAGCGCCTGCATGCCGAGTCGCAAGCGAACGCACTGTTCGACAAGAAGCTGGCGCAGGAAGAAGTGTGGATTCGCCAGGGCATCAAGGCCCGCCGCACCCGCAACGAGGGCCGCGTGCGCGCACTCAAGGCTCTGCGCAATGAGCGCGCCGAGCGGCGTAATCTCAGCGGCAACGTCAAGATGACGGCGGCCAATGCGCAATCGTCGGGCAAAAAGGTCATCGACCTGCAGCACGTGCATCAAGCCTACAACGGCCGTGTGTTGATTGATGATTTCAGCACCACCATCATGCGCGGCGACCGCATCGGCATCATCGGCCCGAACGGTGCCGGCAAGAGCACCTTGCTGAAAATCATGCTGGGCGAGCTGCGCCCACTGCGCGGTGAGGCGGAGCTGGGCACCAGCATCGAAATTGCCTACTTCGATCAGCACCGCCTGCAGCTCAACGACAAGCTCAACGCGCTCGACAACGTGGCCGAAGGCCGCGACTTCATCGAGCTCAACGGCCAGCGCAAGCACATCATCGGCTATCTGCAGGACTTCCTGTTCTCACCCGAGCGTGCCCGTGCACCGATCACCCGGCTGTCCGGCGGCGAGCGCAATCGTCTGCTACTGGCCAAGCTGTTTGCGCAGCCGTCCAACCTGCTGGTGATGGATGAACCGACCAACGACCTCGACGTCGAAACGCTGGAATTGCTGGAAGAACTGCTGACCGACTATCAGGGCACCTTGCTGCTGGTCTCACATGATCGCGCCTTCCTCGACAACGTGGTTTCCAGCACCCTGGTATTGGAAGGCGAAGGCCAGATCGGTGAATACGTGGGCGGTTACACCGACTGGCTGCGCCAGCGCCCCAGTGCTGCGGCAGCGGTTGCCGCGGCGGCATCGAAACCCGGCCTCACCCGCGACGATCAGCCAGTAGCCACCCCGAAGCGCAAGCTCAGCTTCAAGGATCAGCGCGAACTGGAGCTGTTGCCCAAGCGCATCGAAGAACTCGAAACAGGCATCGCCGCGCATGGTGAGGCCATGAATGACCCGGCGTTCTTCAAGCAGGACATCGCGGCAATCACCGCGGCCAACGAGGCTGTCGCCAAAATGCAGGGGGAACTGGAAGCGGCTTACGCGCGCTGGAGCGAGCTGGACGGCTGATTGATTGCCGGAATCAGGCTTATTCCGGCCGTTTTCCCGTCAAAACGGCGCGATTGACCTGCGGTGATGGCTCGGCGTTGGCGGTATCGATCGGCGACAAGGCATGCAGCACCCGGCCCTTCATGCCATGTGTAGATTTCGCCTGCGAGGCCAGTCGCGTCTGCTCAGTGGCCCGCGTGGCAAAACCCTCGTCCAGTAGATCGGCCATGCGCTGATCGCGTGTACGCCAGGTCTTCCCACCAAGCACCACGCCATAAAGGCGATGGCCGTTATGCACCGCGGTGGAAGCAAGGTTGAAACCGGCAGCGCGGGTATAACCGGTTTTCAGGCCATCCATACCGGCGTAACGCGCCATCAGGTGATTGTGGCCTTTGACCAGATGGCCACGGAAACGGAATTCGCTGGTGGCAAAGTAGGCCGACCGATTTGGAAAGTCGCGATACAAGGCCATCGCCAAACGGCTCATGTCGCGCGCTGTCGTGCTCTCGTAGCCAGCCGGCAAGCCTGAGGCATTGGCAAAACGCGTATTGCTCATGCCCAGCAACAGTGCTTGTGCGTTCATCGCTTCGACGAAGCGTGTTTCTGAGCCGCCGCCCAGCTTTTCGGCCATCACCACCGCCGCGTCATTGGCAGACTTGGTGATCATCGCCAGGATGCAATCGCGCGCAGTGATCGACTGGCCTCGGCGCAGACCCAGTTTGGTCGGCTCCATACCCGCCGCATGGGCTGAGACCGGCAATTGATCACCCAGCTTTATTCGCCCATCGCGCAAAGCGCCAAAGGCGAGATAGAGCGTCATCATCTTGGTCAGGGAGGCCGGCGCATGGGCCTCGTCGGCCTGCGATTCGCTGAGCACCTGCCCACTCGCACCATCGACGATGATGGAAGTTTGCTCGGCAGTTACTGCGCCGGACAGGCCGCAAAGCAGAAAACCAAACGCCAACGCACCGTGCAACCGGTAGCGCGTGAAAGAACCCAAGATAGACAAAGTAGAAAGTCGCATAACCCGAAAACTGGCTGGTCGATCCCAGCCTAACGTGAAATATGCGACAAATCCAGAGCCTTTTTGTGAGAAATCACTCGCAAGCATTTGTTTAACAAAATCATCTTGCAGCGTGAAACTACCGAGGAGCGGTCGAACCTGCCACTCTGAAGCCTCCTGCCGGTCTGCTGATCCCGACCTAGTCTGCCAGCAAGAGACGCCTGGGTATCCACAAACTGCCTGGCTCAGCCGGTGTTCTGCAGGCCCTGCGACACACCGTTGACGCAGGCGACCAGCGCCTGCAACAACTCGTCATCCTCGCGGTCACTGGCGCGCCAGCGCTGCAGCAGATCGACTTGCAACAGACTCATTGGATCCACGTAGGGATTACGCAGACGGATGGACGCGGCCAGACGCGGCGAATCCTGCAGTAGTACCTGGTGGCCCTTCAATTGCAGCAGCCAGTGGCTGGTGCGCTCGAATTCCGCTCGAATCAGACCAAACAGCTCGTCGTGAAGTGATCCGGAAAGCCTGGAAAATGCCTCGGCGATGTCGAGGTCAGTCTTGGCCAGCACCATCTCGACGTCATCGAGCATGTTGCTGAAGAACGGCCAGTCGTTGGCCATCTCCTTCATCGCCTCTTCGCCAAAGGTTTCCACGCCCAGCGCCAGCGCGCTGCCCAGGCCATACCAGCCCGGCAGGATCGAACGACATTGGGTCCAGGCGAATACCCAGGGAATCGCACGCAAATCCTGTACGCCGCGCATGCTGCGCCGACTGGCCGGACGCGAGCCGAGCGTCATGCGCTCGATCACATCGATCGGCGTGGCGCTACGGAAATAGTCGACAAAATGCGGATGGTCGACAAAGCCGCGGTAGGTCTTGCGGCTGTGCGCCGAGAGCTGATCCATCTGCTCCCGCCAGCGCTCCTCGCGCGGCTCGTCCTCGCGTGGGCGCAGGCTCGCGCGCAGAACAGCCCCCACCGTCTGTTCGAGATTGCGCAATGCCAATGCGCGGATGCCGTATTTGCGATGAATCACCTCGCCCTGCTCGGTTACCCGCATCACGCCGGCCACCGAGCCGCGTGGCGACGACATCAGCGCGGGCGTAATGCGCGCACCGCCGCGACTGGCCGAACCACCACGACCGTGGAAAAACGCCAGCTGGATGCCTGACTCGCGAGCCGCCTCCAGCAATTCCACCTGTGCTCGCTGCAAGCCCCAACGCGAAGCCAGCGTGCCGCCATCCTTGCCGCTGTCGGAATAGCCCAGCATCACCCACTGCTGGTCATCACGCGCGCTCAGATGCTGGCGGTAAACCGGATCTGCCAGCAGCGCGCGCAAGGTCGCCGGGGCGTTTTTCAGATCGTCGACGGTTTCGAACAGCGGCGCGATATTGAGTGGCACATTGCCGTCATCGCCTGTCAGACCGCCGTAGCGAGCCAGTGCAAGTACGGCAAGCACGTCGGCGGCCGAGCGCGCCATGCTGATGATGTACAGGCCCAGCGCCTCGGCACCGTAACGACCACGTGCGCAATTGAGCTCGTTGAATACGGCCCGCATGGTTTCGGCGCTGGCATCGTCACTGCCGTCAAACGATTGCGCGCCACTGGCGTACGGATGCAAGGACCCAACGCGTTCGGCGACGTCATGTTCCAGCCAGGACGAATCGCCGAGCAGTGCCGCCAGTGCATCATCGTGCACGCGCGAATCCTGGCGTACATCCAGCCGCGCCAGATGCAGACCGAAGGTGCGCACGCGGCGAATCAGACGCTGCACCGCATACGCACCGGCGTGCAGTCCGTGATGCTCGATCAGGCTGGTGGCGATCAGTTCAAGGTCTTCGAGCAACTCGGTCGGTGAGCTGTAGCCTTCGTCATGATCATCATCGAGGGTTGCCTCCAGGCGCGCGCCGATCAAGGTGAGCATGCTGCGATACGGCATGTCGGCATGTCGCGGCCGGACCATTTTGGCCGCGCCCGGAAACCGCTGACGATAATCAGCAAGACGCTGGTGCACCCGCGGATCTACCTCGATACGCCCTTCGGTTTGACTGAGCAAACGTGCCAACCCCGATACATCGGCGATGTAATGTTCAATCACATGCGCACGCTGGGTCGCAAGGCTGGCGGCAATCGTGTCGGCGCCAACATTCGGGTTGCCGTCCATGTCGCCACCAACCCAGTTGGCAAAGCCGAGCAGACGCGGCAGTGCCACGGCGATGCCATAAACCGACTGCAGCGCATCGGCCAGCGATTCGTACAGTGCCGGCACGATGCGGTAAAGCGGATTGGCCAGATAGAAACCGACGTGGTGGTGTTCATCCTGCACGGTCGGACGCACGGGCGAGGCTTCCGCCGTCTGCCAGCCGGAGGACAAGGCCATGAAGATTCGATCGTCGTCTTCCTGGCGCTCCTGAGGCGTGCGATCGGGATCGAAACTATCAATCAGCGAGCGCACGATCGCCTGCTCTTTTTCCAGCAATGAGCGGCGCACCGCCTCCGTGGGGTGTGCAGTGAATACCGGCTCGATCCACAGCCGGTCGAGCCAACCGACCAGCTCCTGGGCACTGACACCTTCGGCTTTCAAACGGGCCAGCACATCGAGCAGGGACTCCGGCTGGGCGGTGCTTCCGACCCGCTGGTAATCGCGTCGGCGCCGGATGCGATGCACCCGTTCGGCCGTGTTTACTGCCTGGAAATAAGTCGCGAAGGCACGCGCCAATGCTTCGGCGTGCGCGGCATCCTGACCGGCCAGCGAGTCGGCCAGATCATCCACCGAGTCACCTTCCTGGCGCCGCCGGATCGCCGTGGTGCGTACCTGTTCGATACGTTCGTAAAAGGCCGCCCCACCCTGTTCGGCCAGCATTTTGCCGACCATCGCACCCAGCCGGCCGACATCTTCGCGCAGCGGCCCATCGTGCGGCAGGAACTCGGGTTCACGGTTTTCTTCCACGCAACTACTCCTTGGCAAATCAAGCCTCCAGCGTAACCAATCCTGACCAAGCTGGCACACAACAAGGAGGCATAAGCTCATATCAGCCGTTACAATGTCGCCTTTGCACTGCCCGCCGAGGGGCGCTGCGACCGTTCACCGTGAAAGCGAATCCATTCGCCTTGTTCGCACGCAAGATCTGCGGACTGTTCACGAAGAGCGGCCAGGCTCGGCGCGCACGTTTCACAACGGCGCTCTGCACGCGGGCTCTTTCGCGCAAGACCGGTCATGCCTGACCGGACTGTTCGAAGGAACCTCGCACCCACCGGAGATAGGCATGAACGCCGCACTGAAAGAAAACAGCCACGACTACAAGATCCGCGACATTTCGCTGGCCGAGTTTGGCCGCAAGGAACTGGACATCGCCGAGCACGAGATGCCGGGCCTGATGTCGATTCGCCGCAAGCACGCCACCGCACAGCCGCTCAAGGGCGTGCGCGTGACCGGCTCGCTGCATATGACGATCCAGACCGCCGTGCTGATTGAAACGCTCAAGGACATCGGCGCCGACGTGCGCTGGGCCTCGTGCAACATCTTCTCGACCCAGGATCATGCCGCTGCCGCGATCGCCGCCACCGGCACGCCGGTGTTCGCCTGGAAGGGCGAGACGCTGGAGGAATACTGGGATTGCACGCTGGATGCGCTGTCCTTCCCCGACGGCAAGGGCGGCTTCCTCGGTCCGCAGCTGGTGGTCGACGACGGCGGCGACGTCACCTTGCTGATCCACAAGGGCTATGAGCTGGAAAACGGCTCGGACTGGGTCGAGGGCAAGGCCGAATCGCACGAAGAGCAGGTGATCAAGAACCTGCTCAAGCGCGTGCACAGCGAGCGTCCGGGCTTCTGGCACACCGTGGTCAAGGACTGGAAGGGCGTCTCCGAAGAGACCACCACCGGCGTGCACCGCCTGTATCAGTTGGCCGAAGCCGGTTCGCTGCTGATCCCGGCGATCAACGTCAACGATTCGGTCACCAAGAGCAAGTTCGACAACCTGTATGGCTGCCGCGAATCACTGGCCGATGGCCTCAAGCGCGCGATGGACGTGATGCTGGCCGGCAAGGTTTCGGTGGTTTGCGGCTACGGCGATGTCGGCAAAGGCTGCGCCCATAGCCTGCGTGCTTACGGCTCGCGCGTGGTGGTCACCGAGATCGATCCGATCAACGCGCTGCAGGCGTCGATGGAAGGCTTCGAAGTCAATACCGTCGAATCCACCTTGGGCCGTGGCGACATCTATGTCACCACCACCGGCAACAAGGACGTGCTCACGCTCGATCATTTGAAGGGCATGAAAGATCAGGCCATCGTCTGCAACATCGGTCACTTCGACAACGAGATCCAGGTCGATGCGCTGAACAACATGGCCGGCGTGGAGAAGATCAACATCAAGCCGCAGGTCGACAAGTACGTGTTCCCAGACGGCCACGCGATGTTCCTGCTGGCCGAAGGTCGCCTGGTCAACTTGGGCTGTGCCACCGGCCACCCGAGCTTCGTGATGTCCAACTCGTTCGCCAACCAGACCCTGGCGCAGATCGAGCTGTGGGCGAACAAGGACAGCTACGAGAACAAGGTCTACATCCTGCCGAAGAAGCTCGACGAGGAAGTGGCCCGCCTGCACCTGGAAAAGATCGGCGTGAAGCTGACCACGCTGACCCCGGCCCAGTCCGCCTACCTCGGCGTGCCGGTCGAAGGTCCGTACAAGCCGGAGCACTACCGCTACTGATTGAAGAGCCGGGAATGGGGATTGGCGATTGGGGATTGGGAACAAGCTGACGCTGAAGCCTGACCCTGAGTCCCAACCCTCGGACATTGAAGGGCGCAGCGATGCGCCCTTTTTCTTGGTCTGGCCGTGGATGTATCCAACGACGAAACCCAGATCAAGAGCGAACCCCCATCCGCCTTGCGTGCCGCTCCTGCGGCACGCCCGTTGAGGCGGCTTCGCCGTTCACTTCGGCATGCTGCCTTCGTAGTCGGCACCTCCCCCCGCAAGCGGTGGAAGGACGAATTCCTCGGCTCAGCGGAGCGTTTGACGTACTGGAAGTCGGCAACGACGTGCTCCCGACAGGACTGCGAGCTCCCCTGCTCTTCCCCTTCCCGAATCCCCGCCACACATATATCGCTTCATCGCGAGATAGAGATATATACTCGTCAAAATTGGCCCCCAGGAACCCGACCGATGCCGGCGATCAGCTTTGAATTCTTTCCGCCCAAGACCGATGAACAGCGTGCCCAGCTCGACCGCGCCGCGACGCTGCTGAAGCAGCATCAACCTGAATATGCCTCGGTCACGTTCGGCGCCGGCGGTTCCACACTCAGCTACACCGGCGAGACAGTGGCGCGGCTGCACCAGCAACACGGCTTGAGCGTGGCGCCACATTTGTCCTGTGTCGGCGGCACCCGCGCCGAACTGGCCGAACTGCTCGATCAATACCGCGCTGCCGGTTATCGACGCCTGGTCGCGCTGCGCGGCGACCTGCCTTCGGGCATGGCTTCGCCAGGTGATTTCCGCTATGCCTCGGAGTTGGTGCGCTTTATCCGCGAATACGCCGGCGACCACTTTCATATTGAAGTAGCTGCCTATCCTGAAACCCACCCGCAGGCTGACGATGCGCTGCGCGACCTGCAGCATTTCAAGACCAAGATCGATGCCGGCGCCAATGGTGCGATCACCCAGTATTTTTTCAATCCCGACGCCTACTTCCGCTTTGTCGACGATGTCACCCGGTTGGGCGTTAACGTGCCGATCGTGCCGGGCATCATGCCGATCGCCAATTACAGCCAGCTCAAGCGATTCTCCGACATGTGCGGAGCGGAGATTCCACGCTGGATCGCAAAGCGCATGCAGGCGCACGGTGACGATGCGGTTTCGATCCGTGCGCTTGGCGCCGAAGTGGTGGCACAAATGTGCCGGCGGCTGCTGGAAGGCGGTGCACCCGGCCTGCATTTCTATACGCTCAACCGCGCCAAGGCGACCCAGGCGGTGTTGCAACAACTGTCCTGAAATAAGGGGCGGCAGGTATGCTGGAGCGATGTCCCGGCATCCTGCCCTGCTGATCCTGTGCCTGCTGATTGGTGCTGCGCCCGCCATGGCGCAGTTGCCGATCCATCGTTGCGTGGGTGCCAACGGCGGCCCGGTATTTACCGATCGCCCGTGCGCCACGTTGAATGCCACCCCGGTAGAGGCCAACCGCAATCCGGCGCCAGTCAGCGAACTGGCCAAGCCCCCTGCGGTGTTATGCGCGGCGGACATGGCTGAGCTGCGCCAAAGCGTGATCGATGCGTTCGCCAGTCATGACGCCAATCGTCTCGCGGCCCTGATGTTGTGGCGTGGTTATGGTCGCGGCGCGGCCATCGCCGACATTCGATCACTGCACACCCTGATGAAACAGCCACTGCTGGATATCAACTCAACACCCGACGAAACCCATCCGACCAACGATCCGGCCCCGGCCCTGGATGACCCGTTCGGACCGGATATGCCTGCGTCCGCTCCCCCACCCCGTCCACCGAATCAGCTGGTGCTGCACACCGCTGACAACGACGGCACCGGCGCACCGCGCGAATTACGCTTCGACATCATCCGCAGCGCGGGCTGCCTGTGGCTACGCAGCGCGGATTGAGACTCAGCAGGTATCATAGGGGGTCCCCTTTGGAGAACTGACATGGCGCAGCAATACCCCGACTGGATCTGGCAGAACGGCGACATCAAGCCTTGGGCCGAGGCCACCACGCATGTGATGTCGCACGGATTGCACTACGGCTCGTCAGTCTTCGAAGGCATCCGCAGCTATGCCACGCCCGATGGCGCGGCGATTTTCCGTCTTACCGATCACCTCAAGCGCCTGTATCAGTCGGCGCGCATCTACGACATGGTGCTGCCGTACTCGCTCGATGAGCTGGCCACGGCCTGCCGCGATGTGATCAAGAAAAACGACTTCACTGCAGCCTATCTGCGTCCGGTCGCCTACCGTGGCCTGGGCGGCTTTGGTTTGTCTGCTGATACTCCGATCGACGTTGCCGTCGCCACCTGGCCGATGGGTCCGTACCTCGGGCCGGAAGCGCTGGAAAAAGGCATCACCGCATGCGTCTCGAGCTGGCAGCGTTTTGCACCGAACACGATTCCGGCCGGCGCCAAGGCGGGTGGCAATTACCTTTCCGGTCAGCTGATCGCGCGTGAGGCGCGTCGCCTCGGTTTCGGTGAAGGCATCGCGATGGCGTCGAGCGGCCTGCTCAGCGAAGGTGCCGGCGAGAATCTGTTCCTGGTCTTCGATGGTGTTCTGCACACCACGCCGGCCAGCGCCTCGATCCTCACCGGCATCACCCGCGACACCCTGAAAGTGCTGGCACGCGAGGAAGGCATCGAAGTGGTCGAACGCGATATCCCACGCGAATACCTGTACCTGTGCGACGAACTGCTGATGTGCGGCACCGCAGCCGAGATCACTCCGATCAATTCGGTCGACGGCAAGCAAATTGGCAACGGCACCGCCGGCCGCGTCACCCGGCGCCTGCAGGAGCTGTACTTCGGCCTGTTTGATGGCCGCACCCATGACAAATGGGGTTGGCTGGAGCAGGTCTGAAGGCAGCAGTGCGTCGTGGGGCGAGGAGTGAGAACAGAGAGGGTGGAGCAGAGCCGGCAAGTCACCACACTTAGCTCCTCCTTCTGAAACTACGGTTTCCTGCTCAGCTTCAATTGAGCGCAACTTGACTTCAGCACCCCGCATCAAACAGAAAACGCCCCGCAAAGCGGGGCGTTTTCGTTGGAGGGCCTACGGCAAGTTTCTGCTGTCTCTCACTTCTCACTCCTCGCTCGTCAGCCAAACTTGATCGATGCAATTGCCCCATTGCCATCGCTGCGCGGGCGCATCGAAACATCCCAGTTGTAGAGCTCACACAACCGACGCACGATGGCCAGGCCCAGGCCGGCACCGCTGCCGCCCGCGCCTTCACCGCGCACCCCGCGCTGGAACAGCCGCTCGGCGTCTTCCGGTTTGATCCCTGGGCCGGTGTCGATCACTTCGATGCCACCGTTTCCCACTTCGACCTGCACGCTGCCTTCGAGCGTGTACTTGATCGCGTTGCCGATCAGGTTGGTCAGCGCCACCGCAAGCACCGAGGCCGGAGCGTTGACGCTGACCGAGTCATTCACGGTCAGGTCGATACTCAGGGGCTTGCCGCGCATCTGTGGCCGCTGGCTTTCGATCACGTCGGCGGCAACCTTGCCCACGTCGGTGGTTTCGCCACGCGTGGGGCCGCGGCGTTCGGCGCGGGACAACAGCAGCAACGCCTCGATCAGCTCGTTGGCCTGACGCGAAGCGCGCTCGATCCGTTTCAGTCGCTCACTCAGTTTTTCGGTGAGATCGGGCGAACCCTGCAACAGTTCGGTGGTGCTGGAGATCACCGCCAGCGGCGTGCGCAATTCGTGGCTGACGTCGGAGTTGAATTCGCGGTCACGCTCGACCATCGCCGTGAGCCGTGCTGAATACTCATCCAGCGCATACGCCAGTTCACCGACTTCATCATCGGCAAAGTACGGAGCCAGCGGCTCGGCCTTGCCGACCCGTCGAAAATCACGCAGACGATTGGCCAGGTCGGTCACCGGCTTGAGCACCTTGCGCGAAAGCCACAAACCAAGCACAAGCGACAGCAGGCCAAACAGAAATACCGCACCAATCACACTGAGCAACAGCTGTTGCTTGCCCAGATCGTCTCGGCTGACATCGTATTTGACGAACGCGATCAAACCGTACTTTCGGCTGACAGCGAGTTTGTAATGGTGCTGTTCGCCGTCGGTACCGGTTTCGTAAATATCGTGCACGCCACCGGACAGGTTCTGCCATGCCAGCGGTGCCTTGTAGATCGTGCGATCACTCCAGCCCCAACCAGTCATCAGCTTGGAGTAGAAAGGCTGCCCGGGCGACTCGTGCATTTGCTGCACGTAGCTGTCCGCGTCCTGTTGCAGCGAAGACACCACCAGCTGGTCTTCCACCTTGCCGCGAATATTGATCGCGGCCACGGCAAACAACGCGCTCAGCCCGAAGCCGAACAGCGTGAAAGAGACAACCAATCGAAACCGCAGTTTACGCCTGGACTGCATCCGGCTCGACCATGCGATAGCCAATGCCATGGCGGGTGTGGATCAGCGGCTTGTCGAACGGCTTGTCGATGGCCGCGCGCAGACCGTGGATATGCACGCGCAGCGAATCGCTGTCGGGCAATTCTTCACCCCACACACGCTGCTCCAGATCCTGCCGTGTCACCACCGACGGGCTGGCCTCCATCAAGGCCTGCAACAGCTTGAGGCCGATCGGGTTGAGCTGGATCGACTTGCCCTCGCGGTTGACCGTGAGCGTATCGAGGTTGAAGGTGAGGTCGGCCACCTTGAGCACCCGACTCTGCGGACCCTTGCCGCGACGCGCCAGCACTTCCAGCCGTGCGGCCAGTTCCTGCAGCGCAAACGGTTTGGTCATGTAGTCGTCGGCACCGGACTCAAAGCCGACCAGCTTCTGCTCCAGTGCATCACGCGCGGTCAGCATCAGCACCGGGGTCTGTTTATGCGCCTCATGGCGCAGCTTGCGTGCGACCTCCAGGCCATCCATGCCCGGCAGGGTAAGGTCGAGCACGATCACATCGAAATCGTGCACCACTGCCAGATGCAGGCCGGTCACGCCGTCGCCCGCAAAATCGACCGCATGGCCGCGGTCTTCCAGATAATCGCCGATGTTGGTGGCGATATCGCTATTGTCTTCGATCACCAGTACGCGCATGTATTACTCCCTGCGCAGCGGGCACACGGGCCCGCTGGAGTTGTCAGCTTAACAAGCTTGCCTGAATGAAGTGCAGTTGATTCGTGGATTTTTTCGATCCTTGCATCCGGGCACGAGAAAAAGGTCCCGTCGCGCGCTTCACTGACCCAGCCGGACCTCGACAAGCACACCTACATCATCTGTCCGCCCTGCATTCCGACTCAGTATTGGAATTACAGTGGCTGGCAGCGCCGAATTGATAGCCGTGGGCACGATTACGTTGCAGTTGATCCATCCATGACGTATCGCAGGGGGTATCCCAAGCTTACTTTTTTCGGGCCACGCGGGTGCTCGCACGCTGTTTCTGCAACAACTCGATGATTGACCCGGCCACGTCGACCCCGGTCGCCGCCTCGATACCCTCCAGACCCGGGGATGCATTGACCTCGAGCAGCAATGGGCCGCGCCCGGAACGCAACAGATCGACACCAGCGACGCCCAGACCCAGTGCCCCGGCAGCTCGCACGGCGATCTGCTTTTCCTCGGCACTGAGAATTGCCGCCTTGGCACTGCCGCCACGGTGCAGGTTGGCGCGGAAATCACCAGGACTGGAATCACGCTGCATCGCCGCCACCACCTTCTTGCCAACCACGAAGCAGCGCAGGTCGCTGCCATTGGCCTCGGCGATGAACTCCTGCACCAGAAAGTTGGCATACAGGCCGCGGAACGCCTCGATCACGCTTTGCGAGGCACTGCGCTTTTCAGCCAATACCACGCCGGTACCCTGAGTGCCTTCATTGAGCTTGATCACATGCGGCGGATCGCCGAGCAGGGCCAGTACGTCCTTGGTGTCGTCGGGGTTATCGCCGAACACCGTCACCGGCATGTCGAGACCTTGAGAGGCCAGAATCTGCAGGCTGCGCAGCTTGTCACGCGCGCGCAATACGGCATCGGACGAGTTGGGCGTATACACACCCGACATCTCGAATTGCCGCAGCACGGCCGTGCCGTAAAAGGTACTGCTGGTGCCGATGCGGGGAATCACCGCGTCGATGTCGCGTATTTCCTTGCCCTTGTAACGCACCGGCACCGCACCGGGGGCAATCCGCACATAACAACGCAAGGGGTCAAGCACGCGCATGACATGACCGCGCTGACGGCCAGCCTCGACCAGGCGCTTGGTGGAATACAGACGCGCATTGCGCGACAGGATCGCGATCTTCATGCAGGAATCGTCAGGCAGGGTCGACAGCCACGTACCGTGGCCACGATTGGGTATAGGAAAGCGCCGAGTCCACCGCGAACCGTCCAGCTAACGCGCGGCGTCCAAGCAGCATCGGAAAAAGCATATGCCCACGATTGGTCAGGCTGATGTCGGCGACAAATCGCTGGCCAGCCAAATCTACTTCACTGCGAATGAACCAACGCTCCGTGCGACGCCCACCAGTATCGGTTACCGCCCGTCGATCCAGCGCTGGTGCTTCGGCAAACACATCCGATGGCTGCCCCCGTCCGGCATGCATGCTGAAACGCAACCAGGTCGCACCATCGCGCTGAAACTCCTCCAGCGTATCGACATGCAGCGCACTGCTGCGCGCACCGGTATCCAGCTTGGCCTTGAGCATGGGTATGCCGAGCTGCGGCAACGCCAGCCGCTCGCGCCAACCAAGGACGACAACGCCGGTGGAAATCGGATCTGCCATGGGGAGGTTCGTCGCCCGGCGGGGAATCGAGGGAGGAATGGAGCGGGTGAAGGGAATCGAACCCTCGTCAGTAGCTTGGGAAGCTACAGCTCTACCATTGAGCTACACCCGCACTTGCCGGCGGAATGGTAGCGCGTGGCGCGAGGAGATGGGAAGCAGCCGCGTCGGTGTCGGGAGATCGCTGCCGTTACACTAGGCGATGGCACGACGCCTCGCCGATCCACCCAGCAAGATTTATCATGAGCGAACACGACGACACCACCGCCCCAGCCTACATGCGCCGCATCCGCAGTTTCGTGCTGCGCGAAGGCCGCATGACACCGGCACAGCAGCGCGCGTTTGACACCTTGTGGTCGCGCTTCGGCATCGACTACCGCGGTCAGCCACGTGACTTCGACGTCGAATTCGATCGTCAGGCGCCGCGCGTGCTGGAAATCGGCTTCGGCAATGGCGAGGCGCTCGCCTGGGCCAGCGAACATGATCTCGCACGCGACTATCTCGGCGTCGAGGTCCACGGGCCCGGTGTCGGCCGCCTGATGAATGCGCTGGCGGCGCGCGATGCCCGCAATGTACGCGTCTACAAGCACGATGCCGTCGAAGTGCTGGAACATGAAATCGCGCCAGGCACACTGGCTGAGGTTCGCATCTGGTTCCCCGATCCCTGGCACAAGAAGCGCCACAACAAGCGGCGCATCATCCAGCCCGAGTTCGCTGCCCTGCTTGCCTCGCGCATGGCGTCCGACGGCTTGTTGCATCTGGCCACGGACTGGCAGGCCTATGCCGAGCACATGCTGGAAGTAATGGAGAACGCGCCCGATTGGCGCAACCAGATCGGCCCGGGCCAGTTCGCGGAGAAACCCGACTGGCGCATTGAAACCCACTTCGAACGACGCGGCCTGAAGCTCGGCCATGGCGTGTGGGATCTGCTGTATCGAAAGGTATAGCAGCGCGCCCAGTGTGCGCTGCTTTCCGTCAACCTGACGAAGATAGGTCTCGCACAGCGTGTGCTCCTGTGGAGATTCGGTATAGGGAATGAGCTGCGGTTCACCAGCAGCCCGGTTCGCGCGCTTATACTGCAGGCATCCACCAGGGACGAATCGACGCAGCGTGAAGTACCCACTGCCCCGCCGTAACCAAGCTTGCCAGCTGTCCGTACCGGGCATCTGCTAGTGGGACTCTCGCTTTCTCCCGACATGATTCTGGTGCTGGCCCTGGTCGGCTTCACCATGCTGATGCTGGTGCTGGAGTGGATTCGCGCCGACATGGTCGCGCTGTTGGTGGTGGTGGTCATAGGCCTTACGGGCTTGATCCCCTCCGATCGCGTGTTCAATGGTTTTGCCGGTAATGCGGTGATCGCGATCATCGCGATCATGATCATGGGCGAAGGGCTCGATCGCGCTGGCGTGCTCAGTCATACCGCACAGTTCGTGATGCGCATTGCCGGCGGTGTGGAGTCGCGCCTTGGCGTGGTGATCAACCTGGTCGCCAGCATGTTCAGTGCCGTGATCCCCAGCCAGGCGCTGGCCGCGCTGATGATCCCGGTCAGCAGCCGCCTTTCCGCGCGCACCGGCGTGCCGATTTCGCGGCTGCTGTTGCCGATGGCGTTCTGCATTCTCACCTCAACCAACACTACCCTGATCGCCAACTCGCCGCTGATCATCCTCAACGACCTGATCGCCAGCGCCAACGTCAATCTGCCGCCGGGCGCACACACGATCCCCAAGTTCGGGCTGTTCAGCGTCACACCGGTAGGTCTGGCGCTTGCCGTAGCCGGCATCGCCTATTTCTACTTTTTTGGGCGCAAGCTGCTGCCTGGGCATGAAGACGAGCGATTGAAAGTAACGCCCGGCCGAACCGAAAGCTACTTTGCCGATACCTACGGCATCGTCGGCGAAACCGCCGAGCTCACCGTCACCGCCGAAAGCCCGCTGGTCGGCATGAGCATCGGCGAGGTCGAGCAACTGCATGAGGCGCCGCTGATCCTGGCGATCAAGAGCGGCAACGATTCACGCATGGCGCCGCCGATCGATCATGTGATCTGGGTCGGTTCGGTTCTCGGTGTGCTGGGTCCGCGCCAGATGCTCAACCAGTTCGCCAACAATCAGTTGTGCCGCCTCACCACGCGCATGCGCCAGCTCGGCGAGCTGTTCAACCCGACTCGTGCCGGCATTTCCGAGGTGGTGATTCCGCCCAGCTCGCGTTTCATCAAGCAGACCGCTGGCGAGCTGCGTCTGCGCAAACGCTTTGGTATCTCGGTGCTGGCGGTGACGCGTGGTGATCACGTTTATCGCGAGGATGTACGCGGCGTCAGTCTGCGCGCAGGCGATACGCTGGTGCTGCATAGCAGCTGGCGTGACCTGGCGCTGGCCTCCGAAGACAAGGATCTGGTCGTCGTCACCGACATTCCCAAGCAGGAGCAGCGCCCCGGCAAGATCTGGCAGGCGGTGGGCTTTTTCCTGATGGCGCAGTGTCTGGCGCTGTTCACCAATCTCGATCTGTCGGTGTCGATGATGACGGGTGCCATCGCCATGCTGTTGACCGGCGTGCTGAACATGGACGAGGCCTACAAGGCGGTCAACTGGAAATCCATCTTCGTCATCGCCTGCCTGATTCCACTGGGCTGGTCGATGGATGCCACCGGCACCGCCTCATGGATTGCGCAGGAAGTTCTCAAGCATCTGGGCAGTGCGGCGCCATGGGTCTTGCAGGCTTGCCTGGCGATACTCACGCTGCTGTTTTCGCAAGTGATGTCCAACGTCGGCGCCACCGTGATGATGGTGCCGATTGCAATCAGCGTGGCCGTCGCCACCGGTGGCAACCCCGCGGCCTATTCGCTTATTGTGGCGGTGTCGTCGTCCAACACCTTCCTGCTCAGCTCCGGCCATCCTGCGCTGATGATGGTTACCGGCCCTGGCGGCTATCGCGGCAAGGACTTCCTGCGGGTTGGTTTGCCGCTGACCGTGCTGATGCTTGTGGTGACCTTGGTCGTGGTCAATCTGATGTTCCGCTGAGCACCATTTCCGGATCAGGCTTGCGCGAAGAACGCCGTAAACGCCGCCACCGTGCGCTCGATGCCATCGTCATCGATATCAAGGTGGGTCACCAGGCGCAGGGTCGGCAAATAGCCAATGCTGATACGGATGCCAGCTTCGCGCAGATGGACGTCCAAATCCTGCAAACGATCCGCCGGAACATCGACGAACACCATATTGGTGTATTGGCCGAGCAGCGTGATGCCGGCAATCTCACGCAGGCGACCGGCCAGATAAGCAGCACGTCGGTGATCGTCGGCCAGCCGGTCGACGTGCTGATCCAGCGCATGCAGACAGGCCGCCGCCAACATGCCAGCCTGACGCCAACCGCCGCCAGCCACCTTGCGCCAGCGCCTGGCCTTGTCGATCAATGCATGCGAACCAACCAGCACCGAGCCGACCGGCGCACCCAGGCCCTTGGACAGGCAGATCGACACGCTGTCGAAATGACGTGTGATGGCGGATGCAGACACTCCACTGGCCACCGCCGCGTTGTATAACCGGGCACCGTCGAGATGGATGCCCAAGCCATGCTTGCGTGCCAGCGTATGAGCGGACTCCAGATAGTCCAGCGGCAACACGCGACCGTGCCAGGTGTTTTCCAATGCAAGCAAGCGGGTGCGTGCAAAGTGCGGATCAATCGGCTTGATCGCCGCTTCGATACGTTCCAGCGGCAGCGTGCCGTCCTCGGCCTGCACGATCGGCTGCGGCTGGATCGAACCCAACACCGCCGCGCCGCCACCTTCGAACTTGTAGGTATGTGCGTCCATGCCGACCAGATATTCATCGCCACGCTCACAGTGGGCGAGCAGCGCGAGCAGGTTGGACTGGGTTCCGCTGGGTACGAACAACCCGGCCTCAAAGCCCAACTCATCGGCCAGTCGCTGCTGCAGCGCATCGACCGTGGGGTCTTCGCCGTAGACATCGTCGCCGACCTCGGCGACATACATCGCGTCGCGCATCGCCTCGGTTGGCCGCGTCACCGTATCGCTGCGCAAGTCGACCCACTGCATCGCACTCTCCCGTCTGGATTTGAATCTGCGACCCGCGTGACTCATGCGTTTCGGCGAAAATAGAACCACGCTGCCAACGCCAGAATCACCGCTGGCAGCAGATTGGCCAACAGCGGCGACATGCCGTAAACGGTGCCGAAATTGACCATCGCCTTCTGCAGGAAATACCAGCCGATCGCCAACAGCATGCCGATAAACATGCGCTTGCCCAGGCCACCGGAACGCAAAGCACCAAACGCGAACGGCATCGCACACAGCACCAGCACCAACACATTCAGCGGATACAGCGCACGCGTCCAGAACGCCACCGCGTAGCTTCCAGCATTCTCGCCGTTGTGTTCGAGGTAGTTGATATTGCGCCGCAGGTCACGCATCGACAGATATTGCGGCTGGATGACCGACTGCGCCAGCACCTGCGGGTTGAGCCTGGAGTCCCATCGCTCACTGGGCATGCTGCGAGTGTGGACGCCCGTCGCATCGAGCGTCTGACTACGCACACCGTGCAGCATCCATTGCTTGCCGTCGTGCTCGGCCGTCTTTGCCCACAGAAGCTGGCTCACCTGGCCCTCCGGACTGAAACTGATCACGCGCACATCAGCAAGCTGCACGCTGCTTACTCCATCCTTTTGCTTGAGCATGGTGCCCCTGGCGTTGATGATGCTGTCGCCATTACGCGCCCACAGACCACTGCTGGTTGCACCTATACCGTGGGAGCGCGCACGCAAATCCATCGACTGCGCCTGCTGATCACCCCATGGCGCCGCGGTTTCACCAAGAATAACCACGCCGACAATCAATACCGCGATCACCCCGACCGCCGAACCGGCAATTCGCAGCCGCGACATGCCGGCGGCCCGCAAGGCGGTCAATTCGCCCGTGCCGGCCAAGCCGCCCAAGCCAAGCAGGCCACCGATCAAGGCGGCATTGCCGAACATTTCATAGGCACGCCGCGGAAACGTCACCGACACGTAGACGATCGCGTTGCTCAGGGTAAAACCGTTCTTGCCGACGTGGCCGAGCTGACGCAGAAACTGCTGGACGGCATCGAAGCCTGTCAGCACCAGCCAAACAGTCAGCAGCGATCCGAGCACACTCATCGCCACCAACCGGTCTGCCCGCTTGATCGTGAACACACTCATGCCGATGCTCTCGCAAGCTGTGCACGCGGCTTGCGTGCGGAATACTGTGTGCGAATCATCCAGCCAATCAGCAACAGCACCAGCACATGCATGCCCCACAACGGCAGATCGTTGTGCCAATGGCCCTTGGCGATCTGTGCGCGCCCGAGTGCGAGCAAGGTGTAATACAAATAGAAGCTGACGATAGCCAGAATCAGCCGTCCGTATTTCGGCTCACGCGGGCTTTGTCGTGCCAGCGGCACGGCCAGCAGCAGCAAGACCAAAGTCAGTGCAGGCGCATTGATGCGCCAGGACAGTTCGGCGCGTGCATCAGGGTCCACCGAACCGATCAAGGCCAGCGTGCCTTGCGAATGGGCGGGATCATCATCTTCATCAGCCTGCACCGCCGTTAGCGACAAGTCGTTGCGCTTGAACTGCATCTGGCGCCAGTTGTCGGCACCGAGCGGAATGTCGTATTGCCAGCCACCATGCAACGCAATAAAGCGGCCACCGCCGTCGCTCTCCTGATATAGCTGGCCGCTATTGGCGTTGACCAGCTTGAGATGCTGATGACCATCCTTGCTGCTGCGTTGGGTTGCCACAAAGGTGTGACCGAGCTTGCTACCGTCGCGGCTGAGGTTGTCGACAAAAATGATGCCGCCCTTGCCCGGAAGCTCGGTAAAACGGCCGGCATCCAGACCCGCAGCAATCACCGAACGGTTTGCTGCCGCCACCAGCGTGTCACTGGTCCGCACCGCCCACGGCCCCAGCCAGACCGACACCAGCATCGTGATCACCACCAGGATCGTGGCCAGGATCAGCACTGGCCGCAACAAACCACGCGCCCCCATACCCGACGAAGAAAGCACATGCATCTCGCTTTCGCGATACATCCGGCCCAGCCCCAGCAGCACGCCGATGAAGCTGGCCAGCGGCAGCATGTTGGTCAGGCCATCGAGTGTGCGCAAACCCAGTACCTGGAACATCACGGTGGCCGGAAAGCTGCCGTTGGCGACCTGTTGCAGCACCTTGGCAAAGGCGCTGCCGGCGACGATCACCAGCAGCACCACCACGGTGGCAGCTACGGTCTGCGCCAGTTCGCGCAGGAAGTACCGGTCGAGAATGCTCAGCATGCGATAAACTTGTCCGCTTACACGTCGGTCCGAGTGGGCCGGCAGATCCCAAGTTTAGCCTGTCCGGCCATTGCCGGGCCCAAACAGGAGCTGTATCCATGACTCTTCAGTTCAGCCTCGGCACCGCCGCCCCCGAAACCATCGACACCGCCTGCATCCTGGTCGGCGTGTTTGAACAAGGGGTGTTGACCAGCGCTGCCGCCAAGGTGGACAGCGCCACCGATGGGCTGATCAAGCGTCAGATGGAAAGCGGTGACATCAATGGCAAGGCCGGTAGCTGCACACTGCTGTTTGCGCCAGCCGGCATCACCGCCAAGCGCGTGCTGGTCGTCGGTCTGGGCGCGCAAAAGAACTTCGACGGCGCGCGCTTCCAGAAAATCAATATCGAAGCGACCCGCGCACTCGGTCGCTTGCCGTTGACCGAGGCGGTTTCCTACCTGACCGAACTCGACATCCCCGGCCAGGACAGCGCCTGGCGTGTGCGCGTCGCGGCACTGGCTGCTGACCATGCCGCTTATCGCTACACCGCCACGTTCAAGCCGCGCAGCAAGAGCACGCAGCCGGAGCTCGCCAGCATCGTCTTTGTCGCTGAAGAATCGGCACAGGGAGGTCTGGATCAGGCCGCCGGCATCGCCGAGGGCGTGCGCTTCGCCCGTGATCTGGCCAACCTGCCGCCGAACATCTGCACCCCGGCTTATATCGGCGAGCAATCCATCGCGTTCGCCAACAAGCATGACAAGGTCAGCTGCAAAGTGCTCGACGAAGTGGAGATGGAAAAGCTGGGCTTCGGCTCGCTGCTCGCCGTCGGTCGTGGCTCGGTCAACAAGCCCCGCCTGATCGCTCTGGAATACAAAGGCGGTGAAGATGGCGTTGCACCATATGCCTTCGTTGGCAAGGGCGTCACCTTCGACTCCGGTGGTATCAGCCTCAAGCCTGGCGCCGGCATGGAAGAGATGAAGTTCGACATGGGCGGCGCTGCCGGCGTGCTCGGCGCCTTTGTTGCCGCCGTTGAAATGGGCGTCAAGGTGAATCTGGTCTGCGTGGTGCCAAGCGTGGAAAACATGCCCGACGGCGACAGCTACCGCCCCAGCGACGTGCTTACCAGCCTGTCGGGCCTCACCATCGAAGTACTCAACACCGATGCCGAAGGCCGCCTGATCCTGTGCGACGCGTTGACCTGGACCGCACAAACGTTCAAGCCACACACCATGATCGATGCCGCCACGCTCACCGGTGCCTGCGTGGTCGCATTGGGCAAACACGCCACAGGTCTGATGAGCAAACACGACGACCTCGCCGCCGAACTGATTGCCGCCGGCGAACAGACGCTTGATCGCGCCTGGCGCCTGCCGTTGTGGGATGACTACCAGGTGCAGCTGGACTCCGGCTTCGCCGACGTCGCCAACATCGGCGGCAAGATGGCAGGCGCGATCACCGCCGGCTGCTTCCTGTCGCGCTTTACCGATGGCCAGCGCTGGGCTCATCTGGATATCGCCGGCACCGCGTGGGACGAAGGCCGCAAGGGTCTCGCCACCGGCCGCCCGGTGACCTTGCTGGCACAGTGGCTGCTTGATCAGGAATAGGGATTGGAGGATCGGGGGTCGGGACAGCGGCGGCTTTTGCCCTTACCATTCCCCACTCCCGATTCACGATTCCCGGCAACTATGCGCGCCGACTTCTATCTGATCGACAAGCCACGCTTTCGCGAGCAGCCGTTGCTGCTTGTTTGCGAGTTGGCGAAAAAAGCGCATGCAGCGCAACAGCCGACGCTGATTCTTGCGCGTGATTTCGAGCAAGCCGAGGCGATCGACTCGCTGCTGTGGGATTTTGACGAAGACGGCTTTATCTCGCACCAACTCGCCGGCGACGATGACGACGAAGTAAATGCAGTATTGATCGTGCCACCAGGCATCGACACTGCTGACCGCCCGTTGCTGATCAACCTGCGTGAAACCTGCCCCACGGGCAATTTCCGGCGCGTGCTTGAAGTGGTGGCAGCTGATCCGGCTGAACGCGATGGCTCGCGCACACGTTGGCGCGAATACCAGCAGCGCGGTTTCGATCTGCACAAGAACGACATGTAGTTCAATCGTGATCTGGCGCAGGCTCGGCCTGTGCCGGGATCACCCATGCCAGCGCGTCCAGCAGCTGCTCGCCAGTCAACGGCTTGCGCAAGAACCCATCCATGCCCGCCGCACGTGCACGTGTTTCGTCTTCGCTGCCTGAGCGCGCAGTGACCGCAATGATCGGCAGGTATTCGTCCGCGCCCTCCTGCTGACGAATCAATCGCGCAATCTGAAAACCATCCACGCCAGGCAGATCCAGATCCAGCAACACCGCATCGACTTGCACATTGGCCAACTCGGCCAGTGCAGCCAGGCCATTGGCCACATGAAAAACCTCGTGCCCTTCGCGTTCGAGCAGGCCGCGAATGACCGCAGCGACGATGCTGTCGTCCTCGACCAGCAGCAATCGGTAGCATCCCGAGTGCGCGTTGTCATTCAACTTCGGTCCCGCCTCAGGGGAAGGTTCGACCAGCGGCAGACGCACCTCGAACGAACTGCCATGACCGGCACGCGACTGCACTTCAATGCTGCCGCCCATCACCTCGACCAGCTCGCGGCAAATCGCCAACCCCAATCCACTGCCGGCACCGCGCTGCGGCCCCTCCTCCTGCTCGAAGCGACGGAACAGGCGTGCCTGACTGGCCTCGGGAATACCCGGCCCGGTATCGCTGACGATGAATATCAGACCATCGGCGTAACGCTGCACGCGCAGCGTGACCTTGCCACGTTCGGTGAACTTGACCGCGTTGTTGGCCAGGTTGAGCAACACCTGCTTGATGCGTACGGCGTCGCCAAGCATGCGCGGCGGCAAATCATCAGCGACCTCCAGTACGAAGCGGATTCCTTTGGCGTATGCCAGTCCCTGCTCCAGCTGGGTCACGTCATCGAGTAACTGTCCTGGATCGAACGGCTTGTGCTCCAGCTCGAGCTTGCCCGCCTCGATTCGCGCCAGATCCAGCGCATCATTGAGCAACTTCAGCAACATGCCGCCAGACCGACGCATGGCCTGGGTGTAGTCCTGCTGCAACGGACTCAGCGGCGTACTCAACAGCAACTCGGCCATGCCCATCACGCCGGTCATCGGCGTGCGGATCTCGTGGCTCAAGGTGGCGAGGAACTGGGTTTTGGCGGCGCTGGCCGTCTCGGCGAGATTGCGTCGCTGCTCGGCAAGCTGGAACTGATGACGCTGAGCGAGCCGCCGACGCCAGGCCAGCAGCAGCAACCAGGTCAGCAACACCGCCAGCGCTGCGTAGATCAGCCATGCCCACCAACGCAACCACGGTGGCGCCTGCACGTGAATTTGCAATATCGGGTTCAATTCTGCCCACACGCCGTCCTTGCCTGCGCCCATGACGTGCAGCGTGTAATCACCCGCGCGCAGGCCTGCAAAATCCCGCTCACCTTGTGCGCCAACATCCACCCAGCCGTTGTCGAATCCACTCAGACTGAACCGATAATGATTTGCCGCCGGATCAACGTATGAAGCCACCCGTACTGACACGCGAAGATCGCGGTCGCGCCAGCCAAGTGCTATGGATGAGTCCTTTGACAGTAGCGAAACCACCTTGTCATCGCGCTGTACGCTCAGTCGCGTGAGCGATATCGATGGTGCGTCCGGCTTGTTGTCGGATCCAAGCAGTCGAGAAGGCTGAAACGCCACGACGCCTGCCGTGTTTGCGCCATACACGATGCCATCTGCGGCAACGCTCGTTGCACCGCTGCTGAAGCTGGCATTGGTCAGTCCATGCGCTGCGCCAAACGAACGAAACGTACGCTTGCCGGCATCAAAACGCCACAAACCTGGATTGGCAAAAATCCAGAGCTGGCCATGCTTGTCCACCTGCAAATCGCTGAAGTTATCGACAAATGGTTGGCGGCTGATGTCGATGCTCTCATCGCGCGTGGCTCGCCCATCGGCATATCGGTAATGCTCCAGATTCGTCGGCGTCATCAGCCAGAAGCCGGAATCGTCGAAGGCAAACGCATAGATTTCCGTCTGCGGCACACCGGCAATGAAGCGCAATTCGCGATCGTGCGCATCTTTCACCTGCAAACCGGCATGACTGGCATACCACAAGCGCCCCTCGTGGAATGTCAGTTGATCCGGCAAGTTGCTATCACCTTTGCCAACTTCCGCGGGGATCGGAGCCAGCGTCAGGCTGTCCGGATCAATCTCGAAAACGCCGCTGCCCCAGGACGCCACATAAACCCTGCCATTCAGGCCGCTGCTCAGTCGCACGGGCCGCTGCACCTGCGTGTTGTCCAGGTTGATGTTCGTCAACTTGCCCTGATCGAGCATCTGCAACGCGCCAGGCGAGTCGATCCACAAGCGCCCCCGCGTGTCTTTCGCCAACGAAATGACTTGTCCCTGCGTGTGCGGCACCACGTGTGTTATCTCGCCGCTGGCCACATCAATCGTATCGATCCAGCCACTGTCGCCACCGACCCACAAGGTATGTATGTCGTCGAGCAGGATGCTCGACACCGACATATGGGTGAGGCTATCCGGGTCATCAGGTACATGAGTGAATCGCGTAAACCCACTCCAGCCGGGAGGCAGATAGGCAATGCTGGACTGATCAAAGGTGATCCAGAGCGCACCTTCACGGTCGAGCAGCGTTTGCCAGGTTTTGTCTGCAGGCAAGCCGCCTGGCAAAAGCGGCTGGCTGCCTATCCGTTGAAACTTCCCGTTGCCTGAATCGAGTACAAGTCCAGTGGTCGTGCCAATCCAGAGCCTGCCTTGCCTGTCGCGCGTACTGCTCATGACGCGCTCGGAAGACAGCTGCGGATCGGGCACTGGATGGGCCACGCCATCCGATCCCACGATCAGCAACCCGCCAGAAACCGCGATGCGAACTTCGTCCGTGCTGCCGTCGATCCGCCACACCTTGCTGATGTCGCCATGAAAAGCCGGATCCACCGGCACACGCCGCACGTCTCCGTCGGGCTCTCGCACGAACACACCGGAGTCCGCGCCAATCCACAATCGACCATCCTGCGTTGCCAGTAACGCACGCGTGGAGCCAAACGAGGCGTTCTGTTCGCCATCGACTGCGGGTGACATGTGCTCGAAGCCATCACCATCCTTGCGCAAACGATCGAGTCCTGACTGCGTGGCAATCCACATCCTGCCATCCGTGGTTTGCGCGACGCTCCATACTTCGTCGTCGGCAAGACTTTCGGGCTGCTCGTCCTGATGGGTCCAGTGACGAAAGCGTCCACTGTGCTGGTTGTAGACGATCAATCCCGTCGAAACACCACCGGCCCAGATCTGGTTGTCGCGATCAACGAAAAGCGAAAACGTCGGATTGGCTGGCAACGAGAACGGATCGTCCCCAGAGTGCCGGAACACCTTGAAACTGACCCCGTCATAGCGCACCAACCCCGCCGTCGAGCCAAACCACATCAGACCTTTGCGGTCCTGCGCCACGGCATATACCGACCCAGCGGGCAGACCATCGGCCAGATCGTAGCGGCGAAACTGGGGAGTCGACAGCGAACTGCTGGCACCGGCCTGAGCGACGGTTGCAGACGGAGTTGCCCCCATAACCGGCATGACCACAGCCAGTGCCAGACATACCCACCATGCTGGAACCATGCGCCCTCCCCTGCAGCCTCGCATTCTTGGCCAGGCCAGTACTCGACGAGTGCGAAATCCGCACCACAGCCGTGATGAGTCACCATCATGCCAAAAACGCGTATTTACGGCGAACCAGATGCACGCGGCCGAATGCCTTTCAGCCGGCTTGATTCGCACAGCGATGACTCAGCTATGCGTTGGTTCCGGCGGATGTGCTGCTTCCAGCACCAGCGCCAGAGCAGCACCCAACTGTTCACCCGTCAGGGGCTTGCGCAGGAAACCATCCATGCCCGCGGCGCGAGCATTGGCCTCGTCGTCATGTCCGGAACGCGCAGTCACGGCGATGATTGGTATTCCGGCCTGATCTGCATCACCCTGACGTATCAGTCGAGCGACCTGGAAACCATCGACACCTGGCAAGTCCAGATCAAGCAGGACCGCGTCGAATGGGTCTTGCTTCAACTCGGCCAGTGCGGCCAGACCATGCACCACATGCACAACAGCGTGACCCTGGCGTTCGAGCAAACCTACGATCACCGCTGCCACGATGGCATCGTCTTCCACCAGCAGCAAACGCAGGGTCTGGCCTTGCATGGCTGCGCTCAACTCGACTGACACAACGTGTGACACCGGCTCGCGCAGCGGCAGTCGAACATGGAATGTGCTGCCGGAACCGAGTTGTGATTCGAGTTCGATACTGCCGTGCATCATGTCAACCAGTTCGCGACAGATCGCCAAACCGAGACCACTTCCGGTCGTCCGCTGCGGGCTTTCTTCCTGTTCAAACCGTTGAAATAGTCGCGCCTGACTGGCTTCAGGTATGCCCGGCCCGGTATCGCTGATACTGAACAGCATATCCTCGCCCGCGCGGGACAAACGCAAAGTCACCTTGCCGCGCTCGGTGAATTTCAGCGCGTTGCTGCTCAGGTTCAACAGCACCTGCTTGATGCGCACTTCATCGCCGATCACCTGTGCCGGCAGATCGTCGGCGATGTCGAGCAGCAGACTTAATCCTCGACTTATAGCCAAGCCGCGCCCGAGTTGCGCCACCTCTTCCAGCAACAGGCACGGATCAAACGGGGCTTCGTCCAGATCCATCTTGCCGGCTTCGATGCGTGCCAGATCGAGCGCGTCGTTGAGCAACTTGAGCAGCAACTGGCCGGAGCGCTGCATGGTCCGGGTGTAATCGCGCTGCTGCGGATCCAGCGACGAGTTCTGCAGCAACTCGGCCATCCCCATCACGCCGGTCATCGGCGTGCGTATCTCGTGACTGAGCGTGGCCAGAAACTGGGTTTTGGCTGCACTGGCCTGTTCAGCCAGCCGACGATGCTGTTGGGCCAGCTGGATCTGGTATCGCTGGGCCAGGCGCCGGCGCCAGGCCAGCAGCAAGGTCCAGGCCAGCAAAATGATCAATGCGGCATAGATCAGCCAAGCCCACCAGCGCACCCACGGTGGCGCCTGTACGTGGATGCGCAACGGTGTGGCGAGACGGGTCCAGATGCCATCGGCACCAGCAGCCATCACCTCAAGTTGATAGCTGCCTGAACCAAGTCCGCTGAAATCACGCGCCCCACGATTACCACTATCGATCCAGGCATTTTCGAGGCCGCTCAGGCGAAAACGATAGTGATTGGCAGCTGGGTTGAAGTAGGAAAACACCCGTGCCTGGATCTGCAGCTGACGGTCTTTCCAGCCGATCTCCAGCCCACCGCGGTCAACCGGCAACAGCTTCTCCTCACCGTTGCGACGCACACGCGCCTGGGTAATCGCCAGTTGCGGCACGCTGACTTGCTGGCTGATCCGGTCTGGATGGAATGCCACCACGCCCCCCAGCGATGCGGCATAGATGTAGCCACTGGGCATGCTTGCAAAGCCACGTGAAAACTCGCCATTGGTCAGGCCATCTTGCAGACCAAAGGAACGAAACTGGCCACTGCGCGGATCAAAGCGCCACAGACCATCGTGGCCAAACACCCAGATCCGCCCGCTGGAATCCACGTGCAAATCGGTGACGTTGAGCGATGGCCAACCGTGCTCGGCGTCCACCTTGCGATCCCGCACGAGGTGATCGCCCTGAAAATGGTAGTGCGCCAACTCGTCGGCGCTGGCTGTCCAGATACCGTCCTCGGTGTAATCGTAAGCATCCACCGATTTTCCGGCAGGCATGCCCGGAACCCTCGCAAAGCGGTCGCTACCCGGCGTCAGCCACATCATGCCGCCGTCACTGGCGTACCAGAAGCGGCCTTCGTGAAGCGTCATCTGACTGCCCCACAGGAGCCTCTCGCTGCCTTGCTGCATCGGCATCGGTGTCACGACCAGCGAATCAGGATCGATACGGAACAGGCCCTGGCCAAACGTGCGCGCATACATCTGGCCATCCAGACCAGGCTCCACCTCCAGCGGGCGCTTCATCTGCCCGGCCGGATCGACCCGCTCGAATTTCTTGCCGGTCACTCGGTACAAGCCACCCTGCACCACCACCCATAGACGATGGCGTGAATCCTCGGTCATACCCACCACATCGCCGTGCAAGCCGGACAGCGCGTGCTCGATCGCGCCGGTTTGCGGATCAAGCCGATCCACGCGACCGCCGCGCTCACCCACCCAGACATGCCGACCATCACGGCCCCGAGCCATGGTGGTAGCCATCGAATCACGCATGCTGGCGGGATCGTCAGGGATGTGGGTGAAGCGACTGAACTGATTCCAGCCCGGCGCCAGATAGGCGACGCCGCCATCGAACAGAGCTGCCCACAGACCGCCTTCACGATCGACCATCAGTTGCCATACCCAAGTGCCGGGCAGATTGCCGTAAAGCACCGGCTGATTGGCCACTGCCGTCACCGGGCCTGCTTCAGTCTCCTGCAGAAAAAGACCCTTTTGCGTGGCGACCCACAAGCGCCCACTGGCATCACGCACACTGCTCATCACATTGGTGGCCGGGATAACCCCCTCACCGAAATGTCGCGCGACACCATCCTTGCCCACGACCATCAAGCCGTTCGACGTGGCGATTCGTATCTCATCCCCGGTGCCGTCGATGCGCCACGAATCCATGGTCAGGGCCGGGTCATCCGAGCGCACTTTCCAGACGCGTCCATCCGGCTCGCGCACGAACACGCCCTTGCCGCAGCCAATCCACAAACGTTGAAGTGAATCCACATACAAGGTGGCCACCGTGCCGAAATCAGTTGGCTGCGAACCCAGCAGCGAACTGACCACATGTTCGAAGCCTTTGCCATCCGCGCGCATGCGGTCCAGTCCGTTGGCGGTACCAACCCACAGATTGCCGTCACTGGTCTGCGCCACAGCCCAGACGCGCGTGCTGGACAGGCTGGCGGGGTCATTCGGATCATGCCCCCAATGCAGAAACTTGCCGCTGGCTGCCTGGTAGAGATTCAAGCCTGCATTGAGACCGGCCGCCCATAGCCGACCCTGCCGATCAACCAGCAACGTGGCGATACCGTTGTTGTAGAGCGAGCCCGGATCGTTTTCGGCGTGCCGGAATACCTTGAAGTCGACGCCGTCGAAACGGGCCAGGCCGCCCTTGGTGCCAAACCAGATCGCGCCCTGGGGATCCTCCACCACGGCGTAGACACTACTGCTGGGCAACCCATCAAACGTGCCATAGCGGCGAAACTGTGGTGTCGCCTGGGGGATCACGGGAGCATCGGATTGCGGCGACGGCCACGTCGATGCGGATGCTGCCAACGCCTGCATCGCAGACATTTGCAACACGACACCCAGCCACAGGATCACCGCACGCGGAAAAGCCGCTTCCATGCATCCCCCTGATGTCTGATCGGTCGCAGCCACCCAAGCGGTAGCGGATCCTGATCCGGCACATCCTGCCGATGATGCCAAATCCAGCTCATTCCCGCGACCACCGCACCACAACCACTACAATGCGACCCATGCCTAGACTCCTGCGACTCCTGCTGACTGCACTGGCCCTGGCGGCCCTGACCTGGCTGCTGTTCGCCGCAGCCGAACGCGCACTGGCGCTGATACAGCGCTTTCTGACCCTGCCAATATGGCTGCAATGGAGCTTGGGCGTTGTATTAGCCATTTTTGCGCTGTTCGGGCTGATGCTGTTGTGGTGGTTGCTGCGCCCACGTCGCAAACGCCGCCCGATGCTGGCTCCTGATCGCGGCAGTGTGGAACAACGTATTGCGCAGCTGCGCGAACACGGCGCACAAACCAGCGCACTCAGCGCCGAACTGGGGGAGCTTGATCGCCGCCGTGACAGCGGCCGGATTTATGTGGCGCTGTTCGGCGAAATCTCGACTGGAAAATCGAGTCTGATCCGCGCCCTCGTCCCCACCGCGTTACCGCGCAGCGACGCCCGTGGTGGCACCACCCGTGAAGTCGGTCACTACGACGGCAAACTGCCCGATGGTCGTGTGTTGGTACTGGCCGACGTGCCCGGCAGCCGCGAAACCGGGGGAGAAGCGCACGAGGCGATGGCGCGCGACGAAGCACTGCGCGCCCATGCCGTCGTCTATCTGTGCAGCGGCGATCTCAACCGCAACCAGGCCGACGAATTGCGCTGGCTGGCCGACTTCGGCAAACCGCTTTTGCTGGTACTGAACAAGGCTGATCAGTGGAACACTGACGAACAAAAGCAGTTGCTGCAACATCTACGTCAGCAATCCCGTGACATCGCGAGCACAGTACTGGCGATCAGCGCTGGCGGCAGCGAGCGCTATCAGCGGCAGCTCGCCGATGGCAGCAGCGAATCGGTCGAGCGCCAGCGCCGGCCGATGATCGAACCGCTGCTGCAGGCGCTTGATCGAATCACCTCAGGTGGCGCCGAATCCCTCGAAGACTTGCGCGAAAATGCCGTGCTGGCCGGTCTGCATGAGCGCACCAGCACACTGGAAGCACAAACCCGTGCCGAAGAAGCGCAGCGCATCGTGCGCAAATACGCGCGACGCGCCATCGTCGGCGCGATGGCCGCAGTGGCACCAGGTAGTGATCTGGTAATTCAGGGCGTACTCGCCACCGGCTTGACCCGCGCACTGGCCGAACTCTACGGCGTCAAGGTCAGCGAAGTACAAGTGGAAGACTTCGTGCAGCAGGCAAAACTCACCTTGCGCAGCGGCAGCTCGATCGTGCTGGCCGTCGCCGGCAATGCGATGAAGGCGTTTCCCGGATTGGGCACGCTCGGCGGCGGTGTGCTGCATGCCTTTGCATATGCACTGATCTTCGACTCGATGGGTCGCGCCCTCGCCGCGTCGCTGGCCGAACGACATACCCTCGACCAACACGACGCAGGCGAACGGCTGAAGGAAATGCTCAACGATGCCGGCAACGGCCGACTGCATCAGCTGGCCACGCTCACGATCGACACGATGCGTGAACGTGGCGACTGAAGTCAGGGCTCGCCGCTGAATACGTGATCAAGCCAATCGTGCATCAGCCGATAACTGCGTGCCGCCGCCTTGGCGTCGTAGCGGCAGCCGGGCGAGTCTTCGTCGACTTCCGTGAAGCAATGCACGGCATGTCCGAGTACCACGAACTGCCAGTCGGCCGGGCTCATGCGCATTTCATCCATGAACTTGTCAGCATCGGGCATGGTGCCCTTGTCGTCGGCCCCGTTCATTGCCAACACGCGTGCCTTGATGCTCTTTGCCAGTGCCGGGTTGTCGGTATCCAGTCCGCCATGGAACGACACCACTGCCGCTACGTCAGCGCCGCTACGCGCCAGGTCGAGTACGGCCGAACCGCCAAAGCAGAAACCGATCGCAGCGAGTCTTGATAGATCAATCGGCGCACTTCCGGCTTGCGCCTTGAGCTGTGCCAGCGCGGCATCGATACGTTTGCGCATCAACGCACGATCGCCATAAAGCGGTTTCACGGCGGCACGCGCCTGCTCGGCATTGCCTTGCTGTGGTCGCACTTTGGCGCCATACATGTCGGTGAGCAGGATCACGTATTGCTGGCCGGCAATCATCTCGGCCTTCTTTACCGCGGCGTTGTTGATGCCGTACCAGTTCGGCACCATCACCAACCCCGGGCGCCTGGCCGAAACCGCATCGTCATACACCAGCACGCTGTGAAACTGCGTACCGTCCAGACTCCATTCCACCGGACGATGAACCATCTTCGCCTGCGTGGCAAAACTGGTGCCGGCAAGCAACAACAAACCGCAGATTTTGGCTATGCGCATGATCTGTCTCCCCACGTTGATGAGTACATGTCTCCTCGCAACGGTGCCGAGGACAAGCGTGATTCAGAGCCCGGCAGCGTGTTCACTGATCCGTCGCTTGAGCGGTGCCAGCCGATCCAGCAGACGCACGCCGACGCCGCGTGCAGCGACCAGCGCCGGCGACTGCCAGGCATAAATCTTCCCCAGCGCATCGAAACCGAGTGCATCGAGCGTATCCGCACTGCGTCGACGCCGGGCGTAGCGACGCAACACATGCTCGGCGCCGATATCCCGCCCTGCATCGCGCGCGGCGAGCAACGTATCGCGCAACTCCAGTACATCGCGCAAACCAAGATTGACGCCCTGCCCAGCCAGCGGATGCACCGCATGTGCCGCATCGCCCAGCAAAACCATGCGCTCGGCCTGGTATTGCGAAGCCAGCTGCAGCTTCAGCGAAAACGCCGCACGCGGGGTGGTGCCGAGAATGCGCCCAAGCCGAAAATCACTGGCCACGCCAAGCTCATCCAGAAACGCCTGCTCGTCCAGCGCCAATACTTGCTGCGCCCGTGCCTCGGGCAACGACCAGACAATCGAACTACGGCCATCGGACAGCGGCAACAAAGCCAGCGGCCCGCCCGACAGGAATCGCTGCCAAGCCGTATCTTGATGTGGCCGCTCGGTGGAGACGTGGGCAACGACCCCGCGCTGGGCGTAATCGTGACCACGCGTTTTGATGCCTGCCAGCTGCCGTAACGGTGAACCGGCGCCGTCTGCCGCCACCAGCAGGCTGGCGGCGAGCAATTCGCCATCGGCCAGTTCCAGCTGGATTCGATCTTCACGCAGCTCGAAACCCTTGACCTCGGCCGGACACAGTCGACGAACTCCTGCCGATTCCAGCGCCTGCCACAAGGTCCACTGCAGCAGGCTGTTTTCCACGATGCAGCCGAGTGAAGCACGCCCTTCGCTGGCGGCATCGAAATCGATGGATGCGCCAGTCTCTGCATCCCACACATGCATGTGCCGATACGGCCCCACTCTCGCTTCACGGATGGACGTCCAGACGCCCAAATCTTCCAGTAGCGCGATGGAAGATGGCGCCAGTCCAACCACACGCAAATCGACTTCGTCCTCGACCTGCCAGGCTTTGGGCGCGTGCACATCCAGCAAGGCGGTTGCGAAACCGCTCTGCGCCAGCGCCAGCGCCGCAGCGGCACCAACCATGCCGCCTCCAACGACGGCGACGTCCAGCGACGGTGGACGCCGGCGCACCGGCGTCTCCTGCCTTGCTGCATTCATCGGTCACGCTCCAGTACCAATAACGGCGGCTCGCCACGAAAACCCATGCCACGTTGCGCCAGTGTGCGCTGCAGCGGCGGCAACCGATCGCATGCCAGCAACGCCAGCGAGCGCCAGGGCGCCAGGGCAGGCTGCGCCAGGCAAGCCAGGCGCACCAAACCATGGCTCATCGTCATGGTGCCTTCGCGATCCGGTGTGCGCCGTGTGGCATATCGCTTCAGTAGATCGGCATCACCCGGGTCCTTGGCGTCGGCTACCAGTTCGGCCAGCGTCAAGGCATCCCGCAGACCCAGATTGAAGCCTTGTGCGCCTATCGGGTGCACGGTCTGCGCAGCATTGCCGACCAGCACCGCACGGCTGGCCGTGAGCCTGCTCGCGGCCACGCGATGGATCGCGTAGGGATGCCGCTTGCCCGGACGGCTCAGGCGACCCAGCCGCCATCCGAAGCGGCGCTGCGCCAGCGCCAGGAATCCTTCATCGTCCAGCGCAGCTACCGCATCGGCTTCGTTGGCATCCACGGTAAGCACCAGACCACAGCGGCGCTCGGTCAACGGCAGCAATGCGATCGGGCCAGCATCGGCAAAACGCTCCCAGGCCCGGTTGGCGTGGTCGCGCTCGGGCGTGATCGTACACACGAACAGTGTCTGTCGATAATCGTGTCGCTCGGCCTCGATACCGAGTTGGCCGCGCACGAATGAGTTGGTGCCATCAGCACCCGCCAGCAGCGGGGTGTCGATGCTGCGACGGCCCGCGCCGGTATCGATATGCGCACGCCAACCATTTTGCAGCGGCTCCATCGCCGCCAGCGTGGCCGGCGCGAGGCGGGTAAGTCGGGTGCATTCATCCAGTCGTTGCAGCAAAGCCGCACCCAACTCACGGGCGGGCAAGGTCCAGCCCATGGCGTCGACGCCTTGCTTGTGCGCGTCGATCCTTGCGCTGCCAAACTCACCCTGCCGGCTGACATGAATATGCCGAATCGGCGTGGCGCGCTGGCCCACATGACGCCATACCCCAATGGCATCGAGCCCATTGACGGTGGCGCGAGCCAACGCCAGATTGCGTTCGTCGTAGCTGGGCTGGATACCTGCGCGTGGCACGGCGGTTTCAACCAGGGTGGCGGAGATGCCAGCGGCATCGAGGGCAATGGCAAGGCTGGCACCAACCAGGCCACCACCGACGATCAGCACACCGGACATATTCAGGTCGGGGCAAGCATAGACGTTCATCCGTCGATGATACGCGGTGAGGCTGCCAGCGTCGCAGCGCAATGGGTCAGGGGTCGGTCGGGCTTTGGTGGCCGAGTCGAGGATTCGGATGTGTAAGAACAGGTTTTCAACCTGTGCGCCAGTTCATCGTGGTTCGATCGACCAGGAATCGGCGGATTGTGGACCACACAGGCGGTTTCGCAGACGCGCCAACCAAAGTCCGACAGACTGCTAGAATGGCGCCTCTGTTCAGACGCCCTCATGGAGCACCTCATGGTCAAGACAATGACCCAACGCCTCGGCATCCTGCTGGCGCTCGCCGCGGTGATGGCCGTTACCCGCATTCATCCATCGCTGCTCCACCACAGCATTCTCGATGCGTCCTGGGCGATCTTCTTTCTGGCCGGCTTCTGGCTGCGCGGCAACGGCAAGTGGGTTTTCCCGCTGCTGATGGCCGAGGCAGTGTTTGTCGACTACCTGGTGATCAATGGTCAGGGGCTCGATTTCTGGGGCCATTACTGTGTCTCCGCCGCGTACTGGTTCCTGATCCCGTCCTACTTCAGCCTTTGGCTGGGTGGCAGCTGGCTGGCAAAGCATCAGGTCGGACTGCGCCTGCAGACACTGGGCATGGCCGTGCTGGCTTTCCTGGTCAGCTGGGATGTCTGCTACCTGCTGTCCAACGGCAGCTTCTACTGGCTCAGCGACAGCGTGCCACTGCCACGCAGCTTCGGCGCTTGGTTCGTCAACCTGGGTGACTGGTACCCGGCGTTCCTGGGCACCACCGCACTTTATGTCGCCATCGGTGCCGTCGTACATGTGCTGGCCGTGCAGCTGTCGCGCACGCTCAGGCAAGGCCATCAGCCGACCGAACTGCGCTGAGTCGGCATGGGCAACCGCCTGTCCAAAATCTACACACGCACCGGCGACGATGGCAGCACCGGTCTGGGTGACGGCTCGCGCGTCGGCAAGGATTCGCTGCGCGTCAGCGCCTACGGCTGCGTCGACGAGCTGAACAGCACGATCGGCATGGTGCTGGCTAGCGAACATGTCGATAGCGAGGTCAGCGAGGTGCTCGGACAGGTGCAACACGCCCTGTTCGATCTCGGTGGGGAGTTGTGCATCCCGGGCATGGCGATGATCGAAGACGCCGACATCGAGCGACTGGAACAAGTGCTGGATCGGCTCAATGATCCGCTGCCCGTGTTGAAGGAATTCATCCTGCCAGGCGGTGGCATGGCGGCGGCTTGTTGTCATCTGGCCCGTACGGTTTGCCGGCGTGCCGAGCGCGAAGTCATCGCCCTGGCACGCGTCGAAGATGTGAGGCCGCAGGCGCAGCGCTATCTCAATCGGTTGTCCGACCTGCTGTTCGTGATTTCTCGCGTACTGGCCCGCGACAGTGGTCACGGCGAGGTTTTGTGGCAGCACGAGCGTCGCCGCAAACCCAAGCCTGCCAGCGAATAAGTCGCCTCATGTTGCGACTGTATACCCACCCTGCCTGCCTTCAGCACAACCCCGGGCCATATCATGCCGAGCAACCCGCACGGCTGCGCGCGGTGTTGCAGGCGCTGGATCACGACCGCTTCGCCGCGCTTGATCGGATCGAGGCTCCCCAGGCATCGACCGAACACCTGTTGCGCGTGCATTCGGCGGCGCACGTCGACCACATTCTCAGCATCAACCCGACGTCCGGCACCCAGAATCTGGATGAAGACACCTTGATGTCACCCGGCTCGCGGGACGCCGCCTTGCATGCTGCTGGCGCCATGACCGCCGCCGTAGATGCTGTATTGAAGGATCAGGCGCAACGCGCGTTCTGCGCAATTCGCCCGCCGGGTCATCACGCCACGCCTGATCAGGCCATGGGGTTTTGCCTGTTCAACAACATTGCAGTCGGCGCAGCCCATGCGCTGGCTGTGCATGGACTAACCCGTGTCGCGATCGCCGATTTCGATGTCCATCATGGCAACGGCACGCAGGCGATCTTCGAGCGCGAGCCGCGCGTGCTGTTCGTTTCCAGTCATCAGTCACCGCTGTATCCCGAAAGCGGCCAACAGGACGAGTGTGGCGTCGGCAACATCGTCAATGGCACGCTGCCGCCGGGGGCCGGTTCCGACGCATTCCGCGCACTATGGGGCGATATTCTGCTGCCACGCATTCATGCGTTCAAGCCACAACTGATTTTGATTTCAGCCGGTTTCGACGCTCATCGCGACGATCCCCTGGCGCAACTGCAGCTGGGCCAGGAAGACTTCGCCTGGCTCACCGAAAGGCTGGTTGCACTGGCGCAAACGCACGCTCAGGGACGCATCGTCTCCACGCTTGAAGGCGGTTACAACATTGCGGCGCTTGCTGCCTGTGCCGCCGACCATGTTCAGGCCTTGATGGACTAGTCATGTTGATTGAATCACCTCATCGCGGATGCTGGCAGACACCTGTTTCCCTGCTGACGACAACCGTCAAATTTGCTTCGATAAGCCTCGTGGCTGCCGCATGAACGGGCTTTCTGTTAGCTTAACCAGCCTTCAAACCGGCAGATTCCCATCGTGACGCCCAAGTTCCCTCCGCGCCGCCTGCTGGCAGTTGCCGCCGCGCTTGCCCTGATGAGTGCCCAGGCCGAAGCCAATGGCCAGCAGAACCAATCACCGGCCCCGACTGCACCGGAAAGCGCTTTTCCGGCGTGCCCGCTGGGCTCGTTTCATTGCGCGCCGCGGCCCTTGAACTACGCCATGTGCCGACCGAATGCCCTGCTGGAGTTCTACGATCCCAGCCTGGGCCGGGATCCCACCTTGCGCAATACAAGTCCCACCCTGGTCAGCGCACAGCATGTGGACAGCTCCAACCAGTCGATCTATCACTTGTCTGGCAATGTCCGGATGGAACGCGCCGATCAGCTGCTGCAGGCCGACGACGTGCGCTACAACGATGGCACCACCGATTACGATGCCCGCGGCAACGTGCGTTACCAGGAAGCCGGCCAATTGCTGGCTGGCTCGCATATGCGCGGCAACACGGCAGCCAGCCGCGGCACTGCCGATGACGTGCGTTACCAGATGCTCGAAGCGCGCGGCAATGGTGTGGCCAAGCAAGGCGAAATGCTTGACGCGATGCACACGCATTACTCGTCAGCCAGCTACTCCACCTGTGATGTCGGCCATCACGTGTGGGAGTTTCGTGCCAAGTCGATCACGCTCGACAAGGACACCGGGGTCGGCGTGGCTCGCAATAGCACCATGCGCATTGGCAACGTTCCGGTTGTCTGGCTGCCGTACATGAGCTTTCCGCTGGATGACCGGCGCAAGAGCGGTTTTCTGTATCCGACGCTGGGTAACAGCAGCCGTTCCGGCATTGAAATCAGCACGCCTTATTATCTGAATCTCGCACCCAATTACGACGCCACGCTGGATCCGCGTTACTACAGCGACCGCGGCGCGATGCTGGCCGGTGAGTTCCGCTATCTGATACCAGGCAGCAACGGCCAGCTGAATGTCGAGTACCTGGCCCACGACCGCGGTGACAGTGACGGACTCGAGGATACGGAAGGCAAGGATCGTTATCTGGTCAATTTCAAGGACAGCAGCCGGCTCTGGAAAGGCTGGAGCTTCGTCAGCTCGATCAATCGGGTTTCGGACAGCAGCTACATCTATGATTTCGGCAATTCGCTGTCACACACACCGATCTACTCACTGGCATCAACCGCGACCATTGTCGGCAGCGGCGAATGGTGGAATGCCTCGATTGGCGGCACGGTGTACCAGAACACCAACCCGTTCGGGTCCGACGCGTCCCTGCAGTATCGCGAACTGCCCGCCGCTGCCTACACCTTGCAGATACCGATCAACCGTTGGCTCGAAACCGGCGTGGATGCCGAGACCGTGGCATTTCGCAAAAGCGGTTTTGTCGAGGGTCAACGCGAAGATATCTACCCGTATGTCGGAGCGGATTTCGGTGACGCGGCCTGGTTTGTGCGTCCCAAGCTGGCCTATCGCTATACCGCCTACCAGTTGAGCAGCAATTATCAGGATTACGGTTATTCCGGCCGGCTTAGCGGCAACGCCAATTCGCCCTTTGCCGAGAAGACACCCAGTCGAGCTTTGCCAATCGCCAGCATCGACAGTGGCCTGGTGTTTACACGTAGTGCTTCACTGTTTGGCAGCAGCTATACCCAAACCCTGGAGCCGCGGCTGTATTACTTGTACGTGCCGTATCGCGATCAGAGTAATTTGCCGCTATTCGATACCCGTGTGATGTCGTTCGATGACTGGCAGCTGTTCGCTCCGAACCGATTCTCCGGGGCCGATCGGCAGATGAACGCCAACAACCTCACTGCGGCCATCTCCACCCGCCTGCTCGACAGCGACGGCATCGAACGAGTTTCGGCCAGCTTCGGGCAGATCCGCTACTTCACCCCGCAACGCGTTCAGCTGACCACCCAGAAGCCCACCGACTGGAGTGGCTCGGATTACGTTGCCGAACTCGGCCTGCGACTCAACGATCGCTGGCGGATGAACAGCTCCTACCAGTGGAGTCCCAATATCCGGCACACCGAGCTGGGTTTGTTCGAACTGCAACGTCGGATTGGTGACCGTGGCGGCATTGTCAATTTTTCTTACCGCTATCGACGCGAGGAGCTGGAACAATACGGCGTGTCCGGTGTCTTTCCCCTGTCTGATCGCTGGCGCCTGCTGGGTGCCTGGGCTTATGCATTGCCGGTCGAGGGCGCCTCGGCCCAGTCGCCAACCGGCACGGTCGATGCCATGCTGGGCGTGGAGTACGACAGTTGCTGTGTCGCGCTGCGCCTGGTCGGTCGCAACTACGTAAACGAGAGTTACTACGGCAACACTCCCGCCCCTTCGGGTACCGACGTCACCCGCCGCGACAATTCCATCATGTTCGAGGTGGAGTTCAAGGGTCTCGGCTCCACCGGCGGCCAGATCACCCCCCTGTTACGCCGTGATATTCTCGGCTATCAATAATCGCAGCAGTCACCGGCTTTCACAGATGAAGCAAACCATTGCACTCCTCCTGTTCGCACTTGCGAGCATGCTCCCCGTCCATGCCCAATTACTGAACCAGACTGCTCCTTCGGCCAATCAGCCGCTGGATCGCATCGTGGCGGTCGTCAATGAGGACGTGATCCTGCAAAGCGAGCTGAACGAGGCCGTGGGTTCAATCCAGCAACAGTACGCTGGCCAAAGCCAGCAATTGCCGCCGATGGATGTTTTGCAGAAGCAGGTGCTGGATCGCCTGATCCTGATGCGCCTGCAGACCCAGAAAGCACAAGACCAGGGCATTCACGTCTCCAGCCAGGATGTCGATCAGGCAGTCGAGGGCGTGGCGCAGCAGAACAAGCTCACGTCTGACCAACTGCGCGCCGAGGTGGAGCGCTCCGGTAGCAGCTTTGCCGATTTCCGCCAGCAGCTGGCCGACCAGATCACCGTGCAGCGCCTGCATCAGAGCGTGGTGCGCGATGCGGTCACTGTCACCGACAGTGAGATCAACAACCTGTTGAGCAGCCCGAGCTACAAGGCTGGCGAAGTGCATATGGCGCACATCCAGATCAGCATTCCCGGCGGCGCGGATGCCGCAGCCATCCAGGCCAGTCAGGCCAAGGTTGAAACGGTGCTCGCGGCGCTAAAGGACGGCATGGACTTCAACGCGGCGGCGATCCGCTATTCCGACGCGTCCGATGCACTCGATGGCGGTGACCTGGGCTGGCGTCGTATGGATGAAATGCCGCCTGCGTTTGCCGACACCATTGCCTCGATGAAGACTGGCGACGTCAGCCCGGCCCTACGCGGCCCAACCGGTTTCCATATCCTCAAACTGATCGATCAACGAAAGACCAGCCGTACTATGGTCACGGAATTCCATGCGCGCCAGATCCTGATCAAGCCCAGCGAGCTGATTACCCCGGCCCAAGCCGAACAGAAGGCCGAAGATCTGTACAAGCGCATTGTCGACAAGCATGAAGACTTCGCCAAGCTGGCGAAGGAAAACTCCAAAGATGACACCACCGCCAACCTCGGCGGCGACATGGGCTGGTTTCCGCAAGATGCATGGGGAGCGACCATCGCGGCACAGCTGAATCAGCTCAAGGACAAGCAGGTATCCCAGCCGTTCCAGAGCGAGGCCGGCTGGCACATCCTGGAGCGTCTTGGTACCCGCGAAAGCGACATGACCGATCAGCTGGAACGTGACCAGGCACGCCAGGCCATCGGCACGCGCAAGGCTGAGCAGGCATACAACGACTTCCTGCGCGACATCCGTGCCAATGCCTACATCGATATCCTGGTGCCCGAATTGCGTAGCGAAGACGATCAGAAGTCGTCCAGCAACGGCGCATAACCCGGCATGAGCACGCCGCTACCCCGGCTCGCGGTCACCGCCGGCGAGCCGGCGGGTGTCGGCGCCGAACTGCTGGTTCGACTTGCCTGGACTGAGCTTGCCGCGGACCTCGTGGCGATCACCGATCGCAGCCTGCTGGAACGCGCTGCCGCTCGCTACGGCAGCCGTATCGAGCTGATCGACGACGACGGCAGCCACATCAACCAACGTGCTGCCGGCTCACTGCGCATACGACATGTGCCGCTGGCGGCCGATGAAAGACCAGGCCAGCCCGATGCCCGCAACGCCCGGCATGTTCTGGCCACCCTGAGCCACGCTGCCGATGGTTGTCTCTCGGGTCAATACGATGCGGTGGTCACCGCACCATTGCAGAAGGCCTCAATCAACGAGGCAGGTATCCCTTTCAGCGGACACACCGAGTTCTTTGCCGAACGCAGTCAGGCCGATGTGGTGATGATGCTGGCCAGCCCGGCATTGCGGGTCGCGCTGGCCACCACTCACCTGCCGCTCTCAGCGGTTCCTGCGGCGATCACACCCCAGTTGCTGGAGCGCAACTTGCGCATCATGCACGCCGAGCTACGCGCAAAATTCGGCTTCGCCGAACCGCGCATTGCCGTGCTTGGGCTCAACCCGCACGCTGGCGAGGGCGGGCATCTCGGGCGCGAAGAACTCGACACGATCATCCCCTTGCTCGAGCATCTCCGTAGTGAAGGCATGCACGTGCTCGGCCCATTGCCAGCCGATACCGCCTTTGTGCCGGCACAACGCAAGCATTACGACGCCGTGCTGGCGATGTATCACGACCAGGCCTTGCCGGTACTGAAAAGCGAAGCCTTCGATTGCACAGTGAACATCACCCTCGGCCTGCCCTTCATCCGAACCTCGGTCGATCACGGCACCGCGCTCGATCTCGCTGGCACCGGCAAGGCCGACCCGTCCAGCCTGATTGCCGCCACAAACATGGCCATGCAACTGGTACAACGCAGAAACATGCAACGGAGCAAGAAATGACCAGACGGCCCCATACTCTGCTTTGCGCTCACTCCTCCACACTCATTTCTGCCCCATGAACGCTCGTCCCAAAAAAAGCTTCGGCCAGCACTTTCTGCACGATCGCCTTTATATAGAGCGCATCGTCAGCGCGGTGGCACCACGGCCAGACGATTTCATGCTTGAAATCGGCCCAGGCGAAGGTGCACTGACTTTGCCACTGCTGAAAGCCGCCGGCCGGTTGACCGCGATCGAGCTTGATACCGATCTGATTCCCGAATTGCAGACACGCGCTGCCAGCGTCGGCGAACTGCATATCGTGCATGCCGATGTGCTCAAGGTGGATTTTACCGCCATGGCCAACAGCCACGGTGTGGAGCGACTGCGCATCGCTGGCAACTTGCCCTACTACATTTCCAGCCCGATCCTGTTTCACTGCGTTGAACACGCGGCGGCAATACAGGACATGCACTTCATGCTGCAGAAGGAAGTGGTCGACCGCATGGCTGCCGAACCCGGCAGCAAGGTGTACGGTCGCTTGTCAGTCATGCTGCAGCTGGCCTGCCGCGTCGTACCGTTGTTCAATGTGCCGGCCGAAGCGTTCCGTCCGCCGCCGAAGGTGGAATCGGCCGTGGTGCGACTGGAGCCGTTGGCAGCTGAAGAGCTCCACGATGCGAACCCAAACCATGTATATGCCGTGGTCAAGGCCGCCTTCGGCCAGCGCCGAAAAACACTCAGCAATGCACTCAAGCAATTGATGGACAGCGATGCGATCCGCCGTGCCGATGTCGATCCACGCGCTCGCGCTGAAACGCTTTCGCCAGAGGACTTCGTGCGACTGGCCAAGGTTTACGGCGACGCCTGATCCAGGGGTTCACCCCACCGTCCGCGTTTGCAAATTCCCGTAGCACGGGTGCCGGCAATCGATGAATATCTGCAGTCATGCGGCAATTGTTCGGCGTATCCGGCCCCATTCGTGGTGGCAAGCCTTACAATCGCAGCATGAATGAACATCCCTCCTACACGATCGACGTGCAGGTCGAAACGCGCTTCGTGCCTGATCAGTCCAAGCCCGGCGACAATCACTATGTGTTTGCCTACACCATAACCTTGCGCAACAGCGGCAACATGCCGGCGCAGTTGCTGACCCGTCACTGGATGATTACCGACGCCAATGGCAAGGTCGAGGAAGTGCGGGGAGACGGCGTTGTCGGTGAGCAGCCATGGATGCGCCCTGGCGACGATTACGAATACACCTCCGGGGCCGTGCTGGAAACCTCGGTGGGTACGATGGGCGGCAGCTACAAGATGCTGGCTGACGACGGCACCGAATTCGATGCACCGATTCCGACGTTCACGCTCTCCATTCCGCGCACGCTTCACTGATGGACGTACGCTGACATGGCCACGTACGCAATCGGTGACGTACAGGGCTGCTACCCCGAGCTGCAACGCCTGCTCGACAAGCTGCGCTTCGATCCGGCGCAGGATCAACTATGGTTCTGCGGCGACCTGGTCAATCGCGGCGGGCAATCGCTTGAAACCCTGCGCTTGATCCACAGCCTGCGCGAGCACTGCGTAGTCACGCTCGGCAACCACGACCTGAGCCTGCTGGCGATCGCACTGCGTACGCCCGAGGCCCAGGCGCGAGTCAATCCGGAACTGCGCGAAGTCCTGTTCGCCGACGACGCACCGGTATTGTTCGAATGGATGCGCTCGCAGAAACTGCTGCACCATGACGAAGAACTCAACTGGACAATGGTGCACGCGGGGCTCGCGCCGATGTGGACACTGCGCCAGGCGCTGCGCGCAGCCAGTGACGTCGAGCGTGAACTCACCAGCCCGCGCTATACGCGGTTGTTACGCAATCTGTTCGGCAACAAGCCAGCGGTGTGGTCGAGCCGGCTACATGGCCTGGACCGTCAACGCGCCACGATCAACACGATGACCCGGATGCGCTATTGCGATGTGCAGGGGCGCATCGACTTCGAGGCCAAGGGTATTCCGGGCACGCAGAAAGCCGGGCTGTATCCGTGGTTCGAAGTGCCCGGCATGCGTCGACGCAACACTCGCATCGTCTGCGGTCATTGGTCGGCGCTGGAGCGGTTTGCTGGCTACGGCATCCATGCGATAGACACCGGCTGCGTCTGGGGCGGGAAACTCACGGCCATGCGGCTGGATCGGGATGAACCCGAATACATCACGGTCAACGCTGAGCCGCATCGCAAGCGGCCACCTGGCACAACAGACTGATTGAACACACGAAATAAAAGAGGGGCAGGAATTCCTGCCCCTCTTTTTCTTTGTCTCAGGTTAGCTGGCCATGGCAGTGCTTGAACTTCTTGCCCGAGCCACATGGGCAGGGATCATTGCGGCCAACCTTGGAGCCATCTGACTGCACCGGGCGGTTCGCAGCGAGCTCCTGGCCATCGCTGCCCAGCGCTTCAGACGGCGCACCGCCGCCGGTGGCCTGCATCTGCTGTTGCAAACGCGCCGCCAGACGCTGCTGCTCTGCTTCCATCTCGGCGACTTCTTCTTCGCTGCGGATACGAATGCGTGCCAGCATCTGCACGACTTCGGCCTTGATCCGATCGAGCATTTCGGAGAACAGCTTGAACGACTCGCGCTTGAACGCCTGCTTCGGATCCTGCTGCGCATATCCGACCAGCGAAATACCCTGACGCAGGTAATCCATCCCGGCCAGATGATCCTTCCAGGCGTTGTCGACCACAGTCAGCATGATGTGCTTCTCGAGCTGACGCATGGTTTCGGCGCCAATCTGCGCTTCCTTGTTGCTGAACAACTCGGCGACACCTTTGCGCACGTGCTCGAAAATCATCTCCGCATCGATCTCGTGCTGCTCTTCAACCCAGTGCTTGAGATCGAGCTGGAGACCAAGCTCACTCTCGAGCTCGCGGTCGAGGCCGGCAATATCCCACTGCTCGTCGATGCTTTCCGGCGGCACAAATGTCTGCACCATCCTCTGCACCACGTCCTCACGTACATCCTCGACGGTGGCCGAGACCTCGTCGCCTTCAAGCAACTCATCGCGCTGGCGGTAGATCACCTTGCGCTGGTCGTTGGCGACGTCATCGAATTCCAGCAGATGCTTGCGGATATCGAAGTTGTGCTGCTCGACCTTGCGCTGCGCCTTCTCGATCTGCCGGCTGATCATGCGATCTTCCAGCGCGTCGTCGTCTTTCATGCCGAAGCGCTTCATCCAGCGTACCAGGCCTTCGCCGCCGAAGATGCGCAGTAGGTTGTCTTCCAGCGACAGGTAGAAACGTGACGAGCCGGGATCGCCCTGACGCCCGGAGCGACCACGCAGCTGATTATCGATACGCCGTGACTCGTGGCGCTCAGTGCCGATGATATGCAGGCCGCCGGCCTCGAGCACTTGTTCGTGCAACTTCTTCCACTCGGTCTTGACGCGCTGGCGATCCATTTCGCTGGCATCATCGGGCAACGCCGCCAAGGCCACTTCCAGGCTGCCACCCAACACGATATCGGTACCACGGCCAGCCATGTTGGTAGCGATGGTGACCTGACCCGGTGCACCGGCCTGCGCCACGATGTGTGCTTCGCGCTCATGCTGCTTGGCGTTGAGCACCTCATGCGGCACCTTGGCCTTGTTCAGCTGCCCGGATAGCAACTCGGACACTTCGATCGAGGTGGTGCCGACCAGAACCGGCTGCCCCCGCTTGTGGCAATCCTGGATGTCCTCGATCACCGAGCGATATTTCGGCTCCTGCGAGAGGAAGATCATGTCGGCGTTGTCCTTGCGGATCATCGGCTTGTGGGTGGGGATCACCACCACCTCCAGGCCGTAGATGCTCTGGAACTCGAACGCCTCGGTGTCGGCCGTACCGGTCATGCCGGCCAGCTTCTTGTACATGCGGAACAGGTTCTGGAACGTCACCGTGGCCAGCGTCTGGTTCTCGCGCTGGATCGTCACGCCCTCTTTCGCCTCGACCGCCTGGTGCAGGCCGTCGGACCAGCGTCGCCCGGCCAGCGTACGACCGGTGAACTCATCGACGATGACCACTTCGCCTTCGCGCACGATGTAGTCGACGTCCCGCTGGTAGATGCCGTTGGCCCGCAACGCCGCATTGAGGTGATGCACCACCGCCAGGTTCTTGGAGTCGTACAGGCCGCTGTCCTGATCAATGACGCCTGCGCCTTGCAGCAGTTCATCAGCATGCTGCATGCCCGCTTCGGACATGTGTACCTGCTTCTGCTTCTCGTCGACCCAGTAGTCGCCTTCGCCGTCTTCTGCTTCCTGCCGAATCATCTGCGGCACGATCTTGTTAACCGCGATGTACAGCTCGGGCGAATCCTCGGCCGGGCCGGAGATGATCAGCGGCGTCCGCGCCTCATCGATGAGGATCGAGTCGACCTCATCGATGATCGCGTAGTTCAGGCCACGCTGATAACGCTGCTCCTTGCTCAGCGCCATGTTGTCGCGCAGGTAGTCGAAGCCGAATTCGTTATTGGTGCCGTAAGTGATGTCGGCGGCGTACGCTGCGCTCTTGTCGGCGTGATCCATGCCCGGGTAGACCACTCCCACATTGAGACCGAGGAAGTTGTACAGCTTGCCCATCTGGGCCGAATCGCGTCGGGCCAAATAGTCATTGACGGTCACTACGTGCACGCCATTGCCGGACAGTGCATTGAGGTACACCGGCAGCGTGCCCACCAGGGTCTTGCCTTCGCCGGTGCGCATCTCAGCGATCTTGCCCTGATGCAGCACCATGCCGCCAATCAGCTGTACGTCGTAGTGACGCAGGCCGAGGGTGCGCTTGGCCGCCTCACGTACAACGGCAAACGCCTCAGGCAACAGCTTTTCAAGCGTCTCGCCATCGGCAACGCGCTCCCTGAACTCCCCGGTCTTGTCACGCAGACCTTGATCGCTCAGTTTCTCGATCTCGGTTTCCAGCGTGTTGATGCGGTTTACGGTACGGGAAAGCTGGCGCAGTACACGTTCGTTACGGCTACCGAAAAGGCTCGTCAGGGCACGGTTGAACATCGATTTTCCGGGTTGGGATTCAGAACGCCCGCTGTTTATGCGGGCCAATCGGTCATCTTACTACATGCATGCCGGAGCCAGTCCGGGACACAAGCAAGGCTCGGAACGGGACTGACACAGGACACCCCGCCAGATCCGGCCGAACCATTCAGTGAATGGCACCTGCAAGACGCCGATTCAAGGCTTGGTGGCTGACGGCTATCAGCGATGGTTGCGCGCAAAGGCCAGCGGGTTGATCACGCGGCCGTGATACCAGACTTCGAAATGCACGTGCGAGCCGGTCGAACGTCCGGTGGAACCGGCATTGGCAATCACATTGCCGACCTGCACATGCTGGCCTGGATGCACGTCGAGCTTGCTGTTGTGTGCATAGCGGGTCATGTAGCCGTTGCCGTGATCGATCTCGACCACGTTGCCATAACCGTGGCGCACGCCGACGAAAGTCACCATGCCCTCGGCCACCGCATGCACCGGCGTGCCGTACGGCGTGGCGATATCAATCCCGGTATGTCGCGCCGAGTGACCATCAAACGGATCGGCACGCGAGCCGAAATAGGACGAGATATAGCCCGGAACCGGCATTCCGGTGGGCTTGAGGTTCGATTCGATCTTGGCGTCCAGCAACAGGCTTTGCAGTGCCGACAGCTGAGCTTGCTGTGTATCAAACTGATTGGCCAGCTGGGTGATGCCCTGATCCAGCGCCGGCGGCAACGCATAAGCCGTATCAGCGGAATCTTCGACGCCGCCGACGGGCGGCGGCTGGTCGAAATTGAATTCGCCATCGTCGAGCTTGCCGACCTGTGCCAGTCGCACACCAAGCGCATTCAAACGAGTGGATTGCGCCTGCAGCTGACCCAGGCGCACGGCCAACGCATCGAGATTGCGCTGGGCATCCTGGCGTACCGTGGTCAGCTGATCGTTCTGCTGGCCGATCTGGGTACGCAAATGCTGGATTTCCGACAGCGCCTGATCGCGCGGCGCCGCCAGCGTCAACGTCAGCGCAGAACCGACACCTGCACAACCAAGTACGGCCACCGCGGCCACCCCAAACAGCTTCCAGCGCAGGCGCCGGTTGGCCAGATCAAGGGTTTTCGGTAATTTCCTGGCACGTGATACGAGTATGATTTGCATGTCTTTCCAAAATCGATTTCCGGCCCATGCAGCGCGCTTCTCCCGACACTTCCCGCACCGGGCATGGGCCAAAACCCATCACCGAATGCGGCTCCTTCGCGTCACTGGCCGAAAAGGCCGGCGCGCTGGAAGCGCTGGATCGCGCACTACGCCAGACGTTGCCGTCACCATTGCGCGAGCAGGTACGTTTCGCCGACCTGCGCAATGATCGCCTCGTCTTTCTGGCTTCCTCACCGGGCTGGGCATCGCGTCTACGAATGATGCAGACACAAATCCTTGCCACCGCACGTGCCATCGGCACACGCGCCAGTTCAGTCACCGTGAAAGTGGCCCCCCAACCACCGGTTAAAACAGCGCCGGATCAGTCGAAACCGCTTTCGCCAGTTGCAGCCGCTCATCTTCGAGCTGCTGCGGCATCACTCACAGACAACGAATTGCGAGTGCTGTTCCTGGAGTTGGCATCCCTCGCCGAAACCGCTGATTCCCAAACCGGAGAAGTGCTCTGAGCATTCGTGCCGGCTTGTCTTGTTGCTATACGCAGGCAGCAAATAGGCCGCCACAAGTCTGTTGCAACGTCTGATTTATAGCAGCAGCTGCTGACCCAAAACCGGACCTTGTCGACGTTGCGTGAAGATGAGTCTAGCAAATGTGACGCCCAACACGTAAAACGGCCGTGTCGAAGGACACGGCCGTTCATCTTTGATCACTGAAGCCCTGCTGGTTCGGACTGAAGCCTGAACTCAGATCGCCTGCGCCGGATGGGCATAGGAAATCGGCGAAACGGCCGGATCGTCCTGATAGCTGACCTCTTCCCAGGCCGAGGTATCGGCCATCAGGGTACGCAACAACTTGTTGTTCAGCTCATGGCCGGACTTGTTGGCGTGATAGGCACCGATCAAGCTGTGGCCGAGCAAGTACAGATCACCGATCGCGTCCAGAATCTTGTGCTTGACGAATTCATCCTCGTAGCGGAGGCCATCTTCGTTGAGCACGCGGTAGTCATCCAGCACCACGGCGTTGTCCATCGAACCGCCCAGTGCGAGGTTGTGCTCGCGCAGCATTTCGATGTCGCGCATGAATCCGAAGGTCCGCGCACGACTCACTTCCTTGACGAAGGAGGTGGTGGAGAAATCGATCTCCGCACGCGAGGTGCGCTTGCTGATGATCGGGTGGTTGAAATCGATCGAGAAACCGACCTTGAAGCCCTCGAACGGATCAAAGCTGGCCCATTTGTCGCCTTCCTGCACCTTCACCGGCTTCTTGATGCGGATGAAGCGCTTGGCAACGGGCTGCTCCTCAATGCCTGCGGACTGCAGCAGGAATACGAAGGGTCCGGCACTACCGTCCATGATCGGCACTTCAGGTGCGGACAGGTCGACATAAGCATTGTCGATGCCGAGACCAGCCATGGCCGAGAGCAGGTGCTCGACCGTGGAGACCCGCACATCGCCATTGACGAGCGTGGTCGACAGTCGAGTGTCACCGACATTGTCGGGGCGGGCGTGGATGTCGACCGGCGGATTCAGGTCCGTTCGTCGAAACACAATTCCGGTGTTCGGTGCCGCGGGCCGCAGAGTCATATAGACCTTGTCCCCGGTATGCAAACCCACACCGGTCGCCCGGATAATATTTTTAAGCGTACGCTGCTTGATCATTTTTGTTGGTACCTGTGTAGGCAGCAGCCAATCAGGGGCGGATGCTAACACAGTTTTAACCTGCGATAAAAGCAAACCGTACCGTACAGTCTGATTAAGCCTTCATGTTTCTTTCATGCTTTGATCGGCACGTCCGAAACGCGTTTCCTCCCGTTGGACATTGAAACGACACGTCACCCCATGCCGGGACGGGAATCCTGCATGGGGCAACGGGTCAGCCATATCCACCGACTGACACCATGCGCCATCCCGGCGCATCGCCCTGCTTCTTGTACCGACGAGCCCATACCCGCCAACAGTAATCCTGCTGCGCAGTGGCCCGGTAACGACAACCGGGCCGATGCGAGCCTACGTCACCTTGTGACAAGGCAACTGCGGAATGACCCGCACAATCGGCATTCGTTCAATTTTTGTTCGTGACGCTCTTCATGATTCAGTCGGCCTGGCGGCGCAGGAACGCCGGAATATCCAGATAGTCCATGCCCGTGTCGCCATTTTTGGCCTGTGTCGCCGGCTCAGTGCGGCTATGGCTGCTGACGGAGATGTCCGGCTGGGCATAATCCACCACTTCGTTGCCGGTACCTGTACGCAGCACAACCGGGCGCGGCCGCATAGTGACTTCCTGCGTCTCGACCATCCGGATATGCGGCTGCTGACGATTTGCGACGGCACGATTGAGACCAGTGGCGACCACCGTGACCCGCACATCGTCCTTCATTTCCGGATCAAGCGAGGTGCCGATCACCACCGTGGCGTCTTCGCTGGCGAAGTCATGGATGATCCGGCCGATCTCGTCGAACTCGCGCATGGTCAGGTTGGTACCAGCCGTCACGTTGACCAGGATGCCGCAGGCGCCGTTGAGGTTGACGTCTTCCAGTAGCGGGTTCTTGATCGCCGCTTCGGCCGCAGCCTGGGCACGATCGTCGCCATTGGCCGTACCCGAGCCCATCATGGCCAAGCCCATTTCCGACATCACCGTGCGCACGTCGGCAAAGTCGACGTTGATCAGGCCCGGAGCCGTGATCAGGTCTGCGATACCCTGTACCGCACCCTGCAGCACGTCATTGGCGGCCTTGAACGCGTTCAACAAGGTGACGTCGCGACCGAGCACGTTGAGCAGCTTCTCGTTCGGCACGGTGATCAGCGAGTCGACGTGCTGGGACAAGTCCTCGATGCCCTTCTGCGCGACCTGCATGCGCCGGCGACCCTCGAACGGGAACGGCTTGGTCACCACCGCAACGGTGAGGATGCCCTTCTCCTTAGCCAGCTGCGCCACCACCGGTGCTGCGCCGGTACCGGTGCCACCGCCCATGCCGGCTGTGATGAATACCATGTCGGCGCCTTCCAGCATGGCTTCGATGCGTTCACGGTCTTCCAGCGCCGCCTGGCGGCCGACTTCCGGGTTGGCACCGGCACCAAGACCCTTGGTGACATTGGCGCCAAGCTGCAGATGGGTACGTGAGCCACAGCTGGACATTGCTTGGGCGTCGGTATTGGCGACCACGAATTCGACGCCGTCGATATTGGCATCGAGCATGTGTGCCACGGCGTTACCGCCGCCGCCGCCGACGCCGATGACCTTGATGACTGCATTGGGTGCGAGTTTATCGATTAGTTCAAACATTTCCCGTCTCCGTAGAGTTGTTGTCGTTTTATCCAGGAATCCAGCTCCTGCCTGACCCTGGTGGTGGGTGGGTTTCCCTCCACCCGAGGCGACGCGTCCTGCATCACCTTTGAATTCGTTGTTGCCCGGGCTCAGAAATTCCGGGTAATCCAGCCACGCAATTTGCCGGCGATACCGCCGACACTGCCGCCGACAGGCCCACTCCGATGCGTACCGCCTGCGCGTGAGCCATGCAGCAGCAGGCCCACGCCGGTGGCGTGCAAGGGGCTGGACACCACTTCGCCCAGTCCGTCGATCTGCTGCGGCACGCCGATGCGCACCATCTTGTGGAAGATCTCCTCTGCCAGTTCCAGCGCGCCTTCCATCTTGGAAGCGCCACCGGTCAGCACCACACCGGCCGCGACCAGGCTCTCGTAGCCGGAGCGACGCAACTGGTCCTGCACCATTTCGAAGATTTCCTCGTAACGCGCCTGCACGCTCTGCGCGAGCGATTGCCGCGCCAGCCGACGCGGAGGGCGATCGCCCACGCTCGGCACCTGGATGGTTTCCTCGGCGTGCGCCAGACCGGTCTGCGCACAGGCGTACTTGATCTTGATCTCCTCGGCATGCGCGGTCGGCGTATGCACGCCATAGGCGATGTCGCTGGTGACCTGGTCGCCGCCGATCGGCAACGAGGCGGTGAAGCGGATCGAACCCTGGGTATAGATCGCGATGTCGGTGGTGCCCGCGCCGATGTCGACCAGGCACACGCCCAGTTCGCGCTCGTCATCGGTCAGCACCGCCTTGGCGCTTGCCAAAGCCGACGGCACCAGTTCGTCCACGCTCAAACCGCAGCGCTGGATGCACTTGCTTACGTTCTGCACCGCAGCGGCCGCACCGGTGACCAGATGCACATTCGCCTCCAGCCGCACGCCGCTCATGCCGATCGGCGAGCGGATGCCGTCCTGACCATCGATTCGGTACTCCTGTGATTCCTTGTAGAGCACCTTGCGATCGGCCGGAATCGCCACGGCGCTGGCCGCTTCCAGCACCTGCTCCAGATCACCGGCCGTGACTTCGCGGTCGCGGATCGCCGCATTGCCGTGCGAGTTGCGGGTTTCCAGATGGCTGCCGGAGATCGATGCGTAGACCGAACGGATATCGCAGCCGGCCATCAGCTCGGCTTCTTCCACCGCGCGCTGGATCGAGTGCACGGTGGATTCGATGTCGACTACCGAGCCGCGCTTCATACCGCGCGAGACATGCGTGCCGATGCCGATCACCGTGATCGGTTCGCCCGGCTCGTACTCGCCGACGATCGCCACCACTTTGGAGGTGCCAATGTCGAGTCCGACGACCAGTTGTTTGTCGTTGCGCGGTTTCATAGAAAGACCATCATGTGCGAGGCGAACCTCCGGCTTGGGTGGCGGCCTCGTCGGGCCAGCGCACGGCGAATCCATTGGTGTAGCGAAGATCAACGTAGGCAAATCCGGCAGCGTGCCCGGCCATCAGCTGCGGGTACACGTCGAGGAATCGATGCAGGCGTTGTCCGGCTTGGTCGCGTTCGCCAATCACGATGTGTGCGCCGCTGGCGGTGGTGACACTCCAGCTGCCACGCTCGGTCAGCGCCACGCCGGTGATGCCGAGATGGGTGCCAGCGAAAACCTTGCGCGTATCGGCGTAGAAGCTCACCACTTCAGCCAGCCGCGCATCCGGCCCCTGCAAACTGGGCAAGCCATGGATATCGGCAGCTTCGGGGGCGTCGAAGACCAGCCCCTGGCGGCTGATCAGCTGTTTGTCGTTCCATCGTGCAAACGGCTGGCGTTCGTAGATGCGCAGCTGCAAGGTATCCGGCCAGCGCTTGCGCGCTTCGGCCGACTCCACCCACGGCAACGCCGCAACGGCTTTCTGCACCGCATCCAGATCGAGCGCAAAGAAGCCTTTGCCCAGACGCGGCAATACCGCCGAGCGGATTTCATCTGCCGTCACGTGATGGAACTCGGCCTGCACCGTCAGCTTGGTCACCGGCCAGCGATCGGCCGCAAACCATCCGCGCAGCACGCCGACGATCGGCAGCGCCACCAGCATGATGGCCAGACACCAGGCGACGAGGCGGATCGCGCTTTTCACGGGGCGCCTCCGGTGGAGTCGAGGGATTCGGGATTGGGGATTGGGGATTTGATAGAGCGGGTACGGGCTGCCGTCAGGGCCGGTTCTTTGTGGAAGCTGGTTTCCAAGACTCGCCAGCACAGTTCCTGGTAATCGATTGCAGCTGCTGCTGCGGCTTTCGGCACCAGTGAATGGGAGGTCATGCCCGGCGCGGTGTTCACTTCCAGCAGCCAGTTTTTGCCATGACGGTCGCGCATCACATCCACGCGACCCCAGCCACCGCAGGCCAGCGCATCGAACGCGGCCAGCGCAAGCTCGCGCATCTCCTGCTCAGCGCCGCCGCTCAGACCTGGGCAGATGTACTGCGTGTCCTCGGCGATGTATTTGGCGTTGTAGTCGTAGTACTCGCCCTTGGGCACGATCTTGATGGTGGGCAGCACTTCGCGACCGAGAACGCCGACGGTGTACTCGCCGCCTTCGCTGGCGTCGCCCTCGATCAGCGTTTCCATCAACAGATCGCCGGGATATCGATGCGCCAGCTCGACGGCAGCATCGAGATCCTTCTCTTCAAACACGCGAGTGACGCCGACGCTAGAACCTTCCCAAGCTGGCTTCACAATCAACGGGAAGCCAATCTCGCGAGCAGCGGCGTGCACATCCGTCCCACGCGGCAATGCCTTGAAGCGTGGGGTCGGCAGACCCAGCGACATCCACACCTGCTTGGCGCGGATCTTGTCCAGCGACAGCGCCGAACCCAACACGCCCGAACCGGTGAACGGAACACGCAGCGACTGCAGCGCACCCTGCAGCTCACCGTTCTCGCCGCCGCCACCATGGAGGATGTTGAACACGCGGGCAAAATGACCCGCGCGCACCGCATCGAGCAAGGCGGGAATGCCGTCGATGGCATGCGCGTCGATACCGCGCGCCTGCAACGCTGCCAGGACGTTGCGACCGGAGTTGAGCGACACTTCACGCTCGGCCGAACTGCCGCCCATCACCACGGCCACACGACCGAACTGGGCCGGATCGCTGATCTTGTTGACGTATCCGCCGTTCACTTTTCCGTCCTCAGATGGCCGACCTGCGCCAGCTCCACTGCTGCCGAACCGATATCGCCAGCCCCCAGCAGCACCAATAAATCGCCGTCCTGCAGCAGGTTCGGCAGCGCCTCGCGGAAGTCACGCGGATGCCCGACCAGCACTGGATTGACCTTGCCGCGAGCACGCACGGCCTGCGCCAGCGCACGACCATCAGCGCCGGCAATCGGCGCTTCGCCAGCCGGGTAGACATCGGTGAGCACCAGCACGTCGGCCTCGGCCAGCACGTTGGCAAAGTCATCCAGCAGGTCGCGCGTGCGGCTGTAGCGATGTGGCTGGAAGCCGACCACCAGCCGGCGTTCGGGCCAACCATCACGCACAGCCGAAAAGACCGCGGCGATTTCGCGCGGGTGATGACCGTAGTCATCCACCAGCAGCACGCTGCCGTGATCCAGCACCAGCTCGCCGCGGCGGTGGAAGCGCCGGCCGACGCCCTCGAAATGCTCCAGCGCATGTGCCAGCGCATCGGCCTCGACACCGAGCTGCCATCCGATCGCCGCTGCCGCCAGCGCGTTGAGCACGTTGTGTCGACCTGGCAGATTGAGTTTGACCGGCAAGGTCTCGACACGCCCCGGCAGACGCAGATCGAACTGCATCTCGAAACCCTGCTGGGTCACGTTCAATGCCCGGACGTCGGCGTCTTCCGTCTCGATGCCGTAAGTCATCACGCGGCGCGTGGTGGTGCGCGCCAGCTTGGCGACTTCGGCGTCATCCACACACAGCACGGCCAGACCGTAGAACGGCAGCCGATGCAGGAAAGCGTCGAATGCCTGCTTCACCTCGGCGAAATCACCGTGATAGTTCTCCAGGTGGTCGGCATCGATATTGGTCACCGCGGCAATCACCGGTGACAGCAGCAGGAACGAACCATCGGACTCGTCGGCCTCGGCCACCAGGTACTGACCGGTGCCCAGCCGCGCATTGGCGCCCGCCGCATTGAGCTGGCCGCCAATCACGAAGGTCGGGTCGTAACCCGCCTCGGCCAACACGCTGGCGGTGAGGCTGGTGGTGGTGGTCTTGCCATGGGTGCCAGCAATCGCCACGCCGCGACGGAAACGCATCAGCTCGCCAAGCATCTCGGCGCGTGGGATCACCGGAATGCGTGCTTCGCGCGCTGCCACCAGTTCGGCGTTGTCCTGCCTGATTGCGCTGGAGGTGACGACAACGTCGGCATCGCCGATATGCTCGGCGGCGTGCCCGACGTGCACATCAATACCAAGCTGCTGCAGACGCTGCGCCGTCGGCGAATTGGCCCGGTCCGAACCGGATACCGCGTAACCAAGGTTGTGCAGCACTTCGGCGATACCGCTCATGCCGACGCCACCGATGCCGATGAAATGCACGCGACGAAACGTGCTCATCAAATCCTCGTGTGGATGCAATCGACGCGGAGTCATGCGACCACCTCCGAGCGAGCAGCTTCAATACATGCGTCGGCAATCACCGCGGCAGCATCGGGTTTGGCCAGCGAGCGCGCAGCTTCAGCCATGGCCAGCAGTTGCGCACGATTGCCCAGCAACGCCTCAAGGCGCTGCGCGAGATTCTGTGTGTCCAGAGCGGATTCCTGTATCAATTCGGCGGCGCCTTGGGCCACCAGCACTTCGCCGTTATGGGTCTGGTGGTCATCCACCGCATGCGGAAAGGGCACCAGCACGGCACCGAGTCCGGCGGCGGTGAGTTCTGCCAGGGTCAGTGCGCCAGCACGGCAAACAGCGAGATCAGCCCAGCCGTAGCTGGCGGCCATATCGTCGATGAATGGCACCACGCGCGCCTCGACACCCGCCTTCGCATAGGCTGCGCGCGCTTCGTCGTAGCCGCGATTGCCAGCTTGATGCAATACGTCGGGACGCTGTTCCGGGTTGAGACAGGCGAGTGCCTGCGGCACGGCCAAGTTCAGCGCACGCGCACCCAGACTGCCACCCAGCACCAGCAACCGCGGCTTGCCTGCGCGATCAGCCATGCGTTCAGCCGGCGCCGGCAAGGCGGCAATCGCTGCGCGTACCGGATTGCCCACCCACTCGGCCTTTGGTAACACACCGGCAAAACCGGCCATCACGCGCCGGGCCATGCCGGCCAGCTTGCGATTGGTGAAACCAGCAACGCTGTTCTGCTCATGCACCAGCAGCGGACGACGCAGTAGCCACGCCGCCACACCGCCGGGACCGGCGACATAGCCGCCCATCGACAACACGCTGCGTGGCTTAACCTTGCGCAACACGCTGATCGCGGCGAACAGCGAGCGAATCAGCATCAGCGGTGCCTGCAAACGCGTCTTCATTCCTTTGCCGCGCAAGCCACCGACGGCGATTGTGTGCAGCCCGATGCGCTGCGCCGGCACCACCTTGGTTTCCATGCCACCGACGGCGCCAAGCCACTGCACCGGCACGCCTTGCGCACGCAAAGCATCGGCCACGGCCAGGCCAGGGAAGATATGACCGCCAGTACCACCGGCCATGATCAGCACGGGGCGGGAATCGACCGTCATGCGGCCACCGCCTCGCGCGGCTTGACCACGTCGCTTGCGTCCACCGCCACCACGGCCGCCGGCATGCGTGTAGCCATCTGCCGCGCATCCAGTGCGCGATTGATCTCGAAGGTGGCACGCAACAGCACACCAGCCATCGCGCAGGTCAGCACCATCGAGGAACCGCCGTAGCTGATCAGCGGCAAGGTCAGCCCCTTGGTCGGCAAGGCACCCAGATTCACACCGACCGAAACGATCGCCTGCATCGCCAGCATCAGCGCACTGCCGAAGGCGACATAGCCGGCGAAGCGCTGACCGACTTCGACACCTTTCAGACCTAGATACAGTCCACGACCGATCGCCAGGGCAAACAGGCCGATGACCAAAACCACGCCGGCCAGCCCCAACTCTTCGCCAATCACTGCGAAGATGAAATCGGTATGCGCCTCGGGCAGGTACGACAGCTTCAGCACGCTGGAACCCAGCCCGACGCCATCCCATTCGCCCCGCCCGATCGCCATCAGCGACTGGGTCAGCTGGAAGCCATCGTTGAACGGATCCTTCCACGGATCCATGAACGAGGTCAGCCGTTTCATGCGGTAGCTTTCGCCGGTCGCCGCGATATACAGCAACGGCATCAGCGGCAGGCCCATCAGAAACAGGTAGATCGGTCGCGCGCCACCCAGCCAGACCATCAGGATCGTCACCGCGATCACCAGCGTGGCCGAGCCAAAGTCTGGCTGTGCCAGCAACAGCAACACGATCAGGCCGGCGACCGCGATCGGCTTGATCAATCCCAGGAACCTCGTCTCGACACTCTCGCGATGGCGAACCAGATAACTGGCGATATAGACCACCAGGATCAGCTTGACCGCCTCGACCGGCTGGAACGTCGTGATACCAAGGTTGAGCCAGCGCCGTGCGCCGTTGATACGCATGCCAAAGTGCGGCACGAAAACCGCCAGCAACAGCACGAAAGCAAGCGCCAGCAGCGGGAAAGCGAATTTTTCCAGCAGCTTCAGCTCGGTGCGCATCGCCACGCCGCAAGCGATCAGACCCAGGCTGAGAAAAACGAGGTGCTTGCGCAGAAAGTAGAACGCACCGATGTGCTGGCTTTCCGCCACCGCAATCGAACTCGACGCCACCATCACCACGCCGACACTGGCCAGACTGATCAATGCGACCAGCAGCCACGGATCGAACTTTCCGCGCGGGCCGTTGCGACGATGAGCCTGGGTGGTGGTGTCAAACATGGGCTTGCTCCGCAAGCCGGGAATAGGGAATAGGGAATAGGGAATAGGCAAAAGCGCGCAGTTGTACGCTCTTCCCATTCTCCATTCTCCATTCCCTATTCACGGCATTCATCAGCGCACCTTCAACGTGGCAAGGCCGATCAATACCAGCACGACACTGATGATCCAGAAACGCACGATCACGCGAGGCTCGGGCCAGCCTTTCAATTCGAAGTGATGGTGGATTGGCGCCATGCGGAACACGCGCTTGCCAGTCAATTTGAAGCTGGCCACCTGGATCATCACCGAGGCGGTTTCCATCACGAACACGCCGCCCATTACCAGCAGCACGATTTCCTGGCGCACGATCACTGCGACGCAACCCAGCGCCGCGCCCATCGCCAGTGCACCGACATCGCCCATGAAAACCTGCGCCGGATAAGTGTTGAACCACAGGAAACCCAGGCCGGCACCAGCCAGCGCGCCGCAGAAAATCGACAGCTCGCCGGCGCCGGGGATCGAGGGAATGCCGAGGTATTCGGAAAACACCTTGTTGCCCGCCAGATAGGCGAATACACCGAGCGCGCCCGACACCAGCACCGTCGGCATGATCGCCAGCCCGTCGAGGCCATCGGTGAGGTTCACCGCATTGGAGAAGCCCACGATCATGAAGTAGGTGATCACCACGAAGAACAAACCCAGCGGCAACACCACCTGCTTGAACAGCGGCAGATACAGCGCCGTCTCGGCCAACGGCATGCCAGGCGTTGCGTGCGGTGCGGTGTAATAAAGGAACAGTGCCGCGCCAAGGCCGAACACCGACTGCCAGAAATACTTCCGGCGACTGGCCAGTCCACGACTGTCCTTCAGCACCAGCTTGCGGTAATCGTCGTAGAAGCCGATCGCACCGAAACTCAACAGTACCGCCAGCACAATCCATACATAACGATTGTGCAGATCGGCCCATAGCAGCGTAGCCACCGCCACCGACAGCAGGATCATCACACCGCCCATGGTCGGCGTGCCTGCCTTGACCAGATGCGTCTGCGGACCGTCGCTGCGCACCACCTGACCTGCCTTGAGCTCACCCAGGCGACGAATCAACGCCGGCCCCAGCAACAAGGACACCGCCAACGCGGTAAGCGCCGCCATGATCGTGCGGAACGTGATGTACTGAAACAGATGCCACGCCGTGAAATGCCGCGCCATCCAGTCCGCCAGCTCAAGCAGCATCGGATGCCCCTCCCTGATTCTTCGTTGCGCCGGTCGAGTCCTCGACCAAGGCGGCAACCACTTGTTCCATGCCCGCCGAACGCGAGCCCTTCACTAGACAGGTGACGCCCGCATGCAGCCGCTCGCGCAACGCGGCAATCAGCGCCGACTTGTCGGAAAAATGCTCGGCGTTGGCACCAAATGCCTCGACTGTCGCCACACCAAGCGGGCCAACAGCGAACAGGCGATCGACCCCACGCTCATGCGCCCGCCGACCGATACCTGCATGCAACGCCTTGGCATCGGCGCCCAACTCGGCCATGTCACCCAGCACCAGCCAGCGCTCGCCAGTGGCCAGCAGCAAGGTGTCGATCGCGGCTGCCATCGAACTCGGGTTGGCGTTGTAGCTGTCGTCGATCACCGTCCAACCTGCTGCCGTCACTTCACGACGCAGGCGGCCGGATACGCCAGTGGCCTGTTCCAGCCCGGCGACGATGGTGTCCAGCGGCACGTCCAGTGCCATCGCCACCGCCGCGGCTGCCAATGCATTGGCAATGTTGTGGCGACCTGGCAATGGCAAACGCACTTCGGCATCACCCAGTGGCGTACTGAGGACGAAATGCGAGCCGTCTTCACGCTGCTCAATGATGTCCGCGCCAATATCGGCGGCGTGCTCCAGGCCAAAACGCAAGGTTCGTCGCACGGCGCACAGCCCTTCGAAGAAACTGGCGAAGGCATCGTCGGCATTGATGATCGCGACGCCATCGGCGGGCAATGCCTGGTACAGCGCGCCCTTGGTTTCGGCCACGCCTTCGATGCTGCCCATGCGCTCAAGATGCGCCGGCGCAATCAGCGTGACGAGGCCGATATCCGGCCGTGCAATGCCCGCCAGATAGGCGATGTCACCTGGCTTGCCGGCGCCCATTTCGAACACCGCAAAGCGGGTGTCCTGCGGCATCGCCAACAGGCTCAGCGGCAGGCCAATTTCGTTGTTGAAGTTGCCGGCGCTGACATGGGTTGGGCCATGGCGCGACAGGATCGCCGCCACCAGGGTCTTGACCGTGGTCTTGCCATTGGAACCGGTGATGCCCACCACACGCACGTCGCGCTGGGCGCGCACGGCGCTGGCCAGATCACCCAGGGCAAGTTCGGTATCGTCGACCAGCACCTGCGGCAGTTCGCTGTCGATCTTGCGCGAGACCAGTGCAGCGACCGCTCCTCGTGCCTGTGCTTCGGCCAACAAGTCGTGGCCATCCACGCGCTCACCCTTGATCGCCACGAACAGTTCGCCCGGGCTCAGCTTGCGCGTATCGATGCCGACCCCTGAGATTTCCACGTCGACACCGAACAAGGTGCCCCGGGTCCACACGGCGACAGCGCTCAGCGGCATCATGCGCGCGCCCTCAACATCGCTTGCTCGAGCGCAGCACGGGCGACCAACAAATCGTCAAACGGACGCTTGCCAGCGGGGCCATCCTGATACGTCTCGTGGCCCTTGCCGGCGACCAGCACCACGTCACCCGTCTGGGCCAGCTGCAGCGCCTGCGCGATCGCTTGCGCCCGATCGCGCTCGACCGTCATCGCAGGCGCGGCCCGCATGCCGGCGACGATCTGCGCCACGATCGCATCAGCGTCTTCACCACGCGGATTGTCATCGGTGACAATGGCGATATCGGCCAGCCGCGCGGCGATTTCACCCATCAGCGGGCGTTTGCCCGCATCGCGCTCACCGCCGCAGCCGAACACGCAGATCAGGCGGCCGGCACAATGCGCACGCAGTGCGCTCAGCGCCTGCTCCAGCGCATCCGGTGTATGCGCGTAATCAACCACCACCAGTGGCTCGCCATGCATGCCACCGAGCCGGCTCATGCGGCCATTGACCGGCTGCAAGGCTTCCAACGCAGTCACGATATTGGCGAACGGCTCGCCCATCGCCCCCAAACAACCCGCCACGATCAGCAGGTTGGCCACATTGAAGCGACCCAGCAGATGACTATTGAACTTGTGCGAGCCCCACGGCGTACGCAGGTGGAATGCGAGCCCTTCGGACGAAGTCACGATGGCGCTGGCGACGATCTCGGCCTCGCCAGCGTCGTTGGCACTGCAGCGTAAAACCTGCGCACCTTCGACTACCTGGGTCGCCAGCTCGGCGCCAAACGCATCATCGATATTGATGACGGCGCCACGCAGCCCGGGCCAGTCGAACAGCTTCGCCTTGGCAGCACCGTAGGCTTCCATGCTGCCGTGGTAATCCAGATGATCGCGAGTGAGATTGGTGAAGCCGGCCACTTCGAAATCCACCGCATTGACGCGACCCTGCTGTAACGCGTGCGATGACACTTCCATCGCCACATGGCTGACCCCGGCGTCACGAAAATCCGCCAGCAAGGCATGCACGCTGATCACATCCGGCGTGGTGCGTTCACCTTCGCGCAACTGACCGTGCACACCGGCACCCAGGGTACCGATGCTGGCGGCGCGATGACCGAGCAGGCTCAGCGCCTGTGCCAACAGCTGCACGCACGAAGTCTTTCCGTTGGTGCCGGTGATGCCGATAACGCGCATCGCTTCGGCCGGGCGCTCGTAGAAGCGCGCCGCAATTTCGCCCACCAGGGCATGCAGGTTTTCGACCCACACCACCGGCACATCGAGCGGCTCGGCATCAACCACCGGCGCTTCGGCCAGCACCACCCGGGCGCCGCGCTGCACTGCTGACGCGGCAAACTTGATGCCGTGCTCCTGCGTGCCGCGCAGTGCAAAAAAGCCATCACCCGGCCGCACGCGCCGCGAATCCAGACTCAGTCCGGACAGCACCAGCTTGCGCGCCGCCGGAGTGGCGACGAACGATTCATCGGCAATGCCGAGCAGCAGTTGATCGAGGTGGCCAATGCTCATGGCGAGTCCTCGTCAACGGGTGCATCGTCGATCGGCACATCGACCGGCCGCGCACTGCCGACCAGGCCGCCAGCACCTTGCAGCGGCCCCCCGACATACCAGCGACCGATATTGTCCGGCGGCACGTCCAGCAGACGCAGGGCTCCGCCCATGACCTTGGAGAACGCCGGCCCCGACACGGTGCCGCCGTAATAGCTGCGCTTCTTCGGGTTGTCGACGACGACGACGCCAACCAGACGCGGATTGCTTGCCGGCACGATGCCAGCGAACGCGGATGTGTAGTTGCTCTTGGCATAGCCGCCGACATTGGCTTTGTGCGCAGTGCCGGTCTTGCCTGCAACGCTGTAATTGGCAATGCGTGCCTCGGTACCCGTGCTGCCGACGCCGGTCACCGTCTCCAGCATCTGCATCAGCTCGTGTGACACCTGTGGTGATATCACCTGCTTGGCCGTATTGTCGCTGCCCTTGATGAAGGTCGGGCTGTGCATCACCCCGCCATCGGCAATGGTGGCGTAGGCATTGGCCAGCTGCAGCACGGTCACATTGAGACCGTAGCCATAGCCGAGGATGGCTTTTTCCAGCGGCCGCCAGTCGCGCCCGATCCGCAGATGCCCGGACGCCTCGCCCGGGAAGCCGCTCTCGGTGCTGTTGCCCAGACCAAATGCGCGATAGGTGTCGTACATCAAGTTGGTATCGAGACCCATCGCGATATGCGCTGCACCGACGTTGCTCGACTTGGTGATCACGCCGGTCGGTGTGAGCAGGCCGTAATTGTGGGTGTCGTGGATGTCGTGACCCTGGAAGTACCAGTGACCGCCGGTGGTGTCGATGATCGGGCTGGTCGGTGTGAACTTGCCACTCGAAAGCGCCGCCGCCATCAGGATTGGCTTGATCGTCGAACCCGGCTCCAGCACGTCGGTCATCGAGCGGTTGCGCCGCGATGAGGGTGTGCTGCTGTTCAAGGCATTCGGGTTGTAGGTCGGCAGATTGACCATCGCCAACACTTCGCCAGTCTTGACGTCGAGTATCACCATCGAGGCGGAATCAGCCTGGAATTTCTCGATCGTGTTTTTCAGCTCGCTGTAGGCGAGAAACTGGATACGTCGATCGATGCTGAGGGTAAGATTCTGGCCCGGCTTCGGTGCGCGAATCTGCTCCAGCTCGTTGACTACATGACCCATGCGATCACGGATCACCCGCTTCGCGCCCGGCTTGCCGGCAAGCCATTCGTCGTACGCCAGTTCAAGGCCTTCCTGGCCACGGTCGTCGATGTTGGTGAAACCCAGCACGTGCGAGGTGACTTCACCGGACGGATAGAAACGCTTGTACTCGCGCTGACCGTTGATCCCCGGGATGTTGAGATCGAGCACGGCTTGCGCCGCCTCCGGCGCCATCTGCCGACGCAGGTAGACAAATTCGCGATCGGAGCGCTGCGCCAGGCGGCTTTTCAATTCGCCCCCATTCACGCCCAGCGCACTGGCCAATTGCGGAATACGCTCATCGTTGTCGAGCACTTCGGAAGGATTGGCCCAGATCGACATGACCGGCGTGGAAACCGCCAACGGCTCACCGTTGCGATCAAAGATGGTGCCGCGCGAAACCGGGATCGGCATCTCGCGCAGAAAACGGGCGTCACCCTGACGCTGATAGAACTGCTTGCGCACCACCTGCAGATCAAATGCGCGTGCCACCAGACCGGTGGCAGCCAGGCCAAGCACCGCGACCACCACCACCATGCGCCGACGCGCACTCGGGCCGCTGGCATGGCGGCGGCCCTGATGTCTTGGTTCGGCAGAAGGGTCTTTGCGCCAGGTCATCAGCGTAGCAACCGGATATCTTGCGGGCGCGGATCGATCATGCCCAGCGTGCGCCGCGCCTCGTCATCGACTCGACGCGGCTCGGCATACGTGGCCTGCTCAAGCTCCAGCCGACCATATTCGATGTTCAATGCGTCGCGTTCGCTTTGCAGCGCGCTCAGACTGACGAATAACACACGGCTTTCATGGCGCGTCCAGACCACGCCGAGCGCACTGGCCAGCACGCTCATCAGCAGCACCATCACAATGAGTGCGCCAATCGCCTTCATTGGTCGACTCCCGCCGACGCGTCCTGATCGGACAGCTTTTCTGCCACGCGCAGCACCGCCGAACGCGAGCGTGGATTCGCCGAGAGCTCTTCATCAGAAGGGAACTGCGCCTTGCCGATCGCCTTGAGCTTCGCCTGCGCCGCCGCCACCGGCGGGCCGCGACGACTGTTTTGCACGCGGCCGGACTGGTCTCGAATGAACAACTTCACCGCACGATCTTCCAGCGAATGAAAACTGATCACCGACAGCCGGCCGCCGGGACGCAGACAATCCAGCGCCGCGTTCAGACCATGCTGCAAGGCGTCGAGCTCACCATTCACGCGAATCCGCAATGCCTGGAAACTGCGCGTCGCCGGATGTTTGCCCGGCTCGCGGCGACCGACAATGCGCTCGATCAACGAGGCCAGCTGGCCGGTGCGGGTAAACGGCGTGGCATCGCGATCTTCGACAATCGCGCGGGCGATGCGGCGACCGTGCCGCTCTTCGCCAAAGGTCCATAACACCTCCGTGATCTCGCGCTCGGTAGCGCTGGCCAGGAAGTCAGCCACACTTTCGCCCTGACTGGTGTCCATGCGCATGTCCAGCGGCGCATCAGCCATGAAGCTGAAACCACGTGCCGCTTCATCCAGCTGCGGCGAGGACACCCCCAGATCCAGCAATACGCCGTCGAGACCGGCAAGCACCTCGTCCCATTCGGCCATGCTGGAAAAATTACCGTGACGAATCGACACCCGCGGGTCATCGGCAAACGACGCCTGCGCTTCGGCAATCGCCGTTGGGTCACGATCCATCAGCAACAGCCGGCCGTCCGGACCCAGGCGTGAGAGCACCGCGCGAGCGTGGCCGCCGCGTCCAAAAGTGCCATCGAGATAACGCCCGTCAGACTGCACGGACAGACCCTCCACCGCTTCGCCCAGCATCACCGGGATGTGCCGCAACTGCTCGGCCATGCCGCACTCCCGCTCCCGTTCTGCGTCATTTATGGCTGCACCCGAATTACAGGCGCAGATCTGCCATCTCGTTGGTGATCTCGTCTTCGCCGATGCTCTGGCGGATCTTGGCCAGGTGGGCCTGCTCGCTCCACAGCTCGAATTTGTTGCCCATGCCCAGCAGCACCGCCTTCTTCTCGATTCCCGCAGCCGCCCGCTGACTGGCAGGCAACAAAATGCGTGCCGCACCATCGGGTTCGACTACCGCTGCTGCACCGACCAGCTTCATCTGCATGTCGCGATGGGCCGCCTTGACCTTTGGCAAGGCATTGACCTGATCGCGCACCTGCTCCCACTCGGCATGCGGAAACAGCCACAGACAACCCGGCTCAAACGGGTTGTAAGTAATCACCAGACGATTGGCGCACTCGCCCGCGACCTGCTCCCGATACGATGTCGGAATGGCCAGGCGGCCCTTGTCGTCAACGGTGATGGCGGTTTCGCCCTGGAACACGGTCGGCTGACTCCACTAAAACCCACGATTTCACACTGGAACCCACGATAGTCTCGCCCCATGAGACTGTCAAGGTGTTTTTGCTTGTGAATCAATGAGTAATGGCGAAATCCTGACTCGATATGTAGTGTTTTCTCAAGAATATCCGCAAGGTGTTTGAATGCAGGGAATTTTTTACGTAATTAGCGAGCGCGATCCGCATCAGATCAAGGCCTGATAAGGCCCGATGAGGTTAATTTCGCGTGAGTTTCGGGTGCAAACGGGTAAATACCCATTCAGTTGCGCATACCCCACTCTCCGCACGCCGTGGAGCATGCGGAGAGTGAGTCAGCTAAAGAGGTGGAGTCGGCCTGTAAGCCGGGTTCTGTACGTCTTGCGACGCGACAGTCATTCCTCTCGGCCAGACGTCGCCGTCTGGCTCCAGCAACCTACCCGGGAACAACGCGGGCCGCGTTATCGTTCCCCTATTTGGTCTTGCTCCGAGTGGGGTTTACCGTGCCGTACGACGTTGACCCCGTACGCGGTGCGCTCTTACCGCACCCTTTCACCCTTACCTGTGCCCTTGCGGGCCATCGGCGGTCTGCTCTCTGTTGCACTGGCCGTCAGCTCACGCTGCCCAGGAGTTACCTGGCACTCTGCCCTG
>Ga0164241_10000495_pt1 | contig 71574 bp, 72 predicted proteins | sample OricomyardsoilBY_FD_108780 | JGI IMG/M metagenome (GOLD analysis project Ga0164241, IMG submission 108780) | Backyard soil microbial communities from Emeryville, California, USA - Original compost - Back yard soil (BY) | ecosystem: Environmental > Terrestrial > Soil > Unclassified | place: USA...
AGGGGGAGGATCAGTCCCAAGGCGGCGTTCCCTTGAACGCCTCGGCCAGGAAATCCACCATCAGGCGCACTTTCGCCGAGAGATGCCGGCGGCTGGGATAGACCGCCAGCACGTCGATGTCGGGCAGGCTCCACTCCGGCAGTAGCCGCACCAGGCGACCTTCGCGCAGGTCCTCGCCGATGATGAAGGTCGGCTGCCAGATCACGCCCTGCCCGGCCAAGGCTGCTGAGCGCGTCGTGTCGCCGTTGTTCGAATACATCACCGGCCGCATCCGCACTGTCGCTTCGCGGCCGTCGGCGTGGGTCAGCCGCCAGTCCTCGGCCATGGCGGTGTAGCTGTAGGCCAGGCACCGGTGGGCCGCGAGTTCGTCGGGCGTGGCCGGCGCGCCATGGGCCTTCAGATAGTCCGGCGAGGCGCAGACGATGTTGCGCGAGGTCGCGAGCTTCCGCGCCACATGCGCCTGCGAGCCGCCGCGCGAGATGCGGATGGCCAGGTCGTAGCCTTCCTCGACCAGATCGACGACGCGGTCGGACAGGCTGATCTCCAGCTCGACCTGCGGGTGGCGCGCCATGAACTGCGGCCACAGCGGCGCCAGGTGTCGGACGCCGAAACTCAGTGGAGCATTGATCCGCAGGCGGCCGCGCGGTTCGGCGACGCTGGCCGAGGCGGCGGCTTCGGCCTCGGCGATCTCGTCCAGGATGGCGCGGGCCCGTTCGTACAGCGCCTCGCCGGCCTCGGTCAGCGACAGGCGGCGGGAGGTGCGGTTCAGCAGCCGCGCGCCCAGGTGGGCCTCCAGCTCGGCGACATAGCGGGTGACATTGGCCGGCGAGGTATCCAGCGCCTCCGCCGCCTTGGCGAACCCGCCCTTGCCGACGACGGTGGTGAACACCTCGAATGCGCGCAGTCGGTCCATGGGCGCCTCATCATTCGCTTAAGCTGAATGATAGATCGCGTTTCCGCCCATCGTTCAAGTCAGATGCCCAGCCTAAATCATCGTCACTGACCGACGCGCGGTGCGCCGGCCCGCAAAACGGAAAGGTTCACCCTCATGTCCCGCCTCGCCAACAAGACCATCCTGATCACCGGCGGCACCACCGGCATCGGCTTCGCCGCCGCCCAGCGCGCCCTGGAAGAAGGCGCCAAGGTCGCCATCACCGGCGCCAACGCCCAGCGCCTGGAAGACGCCAAGGCCGCGCTCGGCGGCGACATCCTCGCCATCCTGGCCGACGCCGGCGACGTGGCGGCGCAAGCCGACATCGCCAAGGCCGTCGAAGCCAAGTTCGGCAAGCTGGACGCGGTGTTCGTCAACGCCGGCATCGCCCCGTTCGGCCCGCTGGAAAGCTGGACCGAGGAAACCTTCGACCGCGCCATCAACGTCAACCTGAAAGGCCCCCTGTTCCTGGTCCAGGCCCTGGCCCCGATCCTCAGCAACCCGGCCTCGATCGTGTTCAACGGCTCGATCAACGCCCACATCGGCATGCCGAACTCAAGCGTCTACGCCGCCAGCAAGGCCGGCCTGATCTCGCTGGCCCGCACGCTGTCGGGCGAGCTGATCGGCCGCGGTATCCGGGTCAATGTCATCAGCCCCGGGCCGGTGAGCACGCCGCTCTACGGCAAGCTCGGTCTCGACACCGCCTCGCTGGACGCCATGTCGGCCGGCATCCTGGCCAACCTGCCGGTCGGTCGCTTCGGCGAGCCCAAGGAGATCGCCGATGCGGTGATCTTCCTGGCCTCCGACGAGAGCCGCTTCACGGTCGGTAGCGAGCTGATCATCGATGGCGGGATGAGCACGCTGTAGGCGTCGCGAGCGCCCCCTCCGTCACGAGGCTTCGCCTCGCGCCACCTCCCCCGTTTCACGGGGGAGGATGGTGGTGCTTTCTCCTCCCCCGCCTGCGGGGGAGGTGGATCGCTGCGAATACGCAGCGAGACGGAGGGGGCGCTCAGCGCGTTGGCGTCAGCTTGATCGCCGACATCGTCGAAGCCCCCGTCGACTTCACGACTAGCGTGTTCGTCCCTGGTAGCAGGTTCACGACCGCCCCGCTCTTCACCGCAGTTCCACTGTTGACCGCGACCTCCATCGGCCCGGTTCCCACGACGCTGACGGCGTACCGCCCCGCCGTCGCCGAGACCGTGTAGCGCAACCACTCGCCAGCGCTGAAGTCGGTGACGCTGCGGTCCTTCGCCAGATCCACCCCGTCATTGCGCCCCGTCCGACCCCGGTTCCAGGGCGTGCGCTCGCCGCCGGTCGCGACGTGGTAGTTGGCCACGTCGCTGTCGGCATAGGCCGCCCCGACCACGCCCAGATCGTATTCCCACGCTGGGATGGTCGCGCCCTTGGCCCCGACCACGTGCTTCCGGAACGGCCGCACCGTCGCGTCGTGAGGCTGGCGGAACATGGCGTCGATGACGTCGGGATGGGCCTCGTTGTTCTCGAAGCGGACGTCGTGCGAGGCCAGTTTCATCAGCACCTGATAGGCCTTGTCGGCGCTCACCGGCGTCTTGGCCTCGCCGGTCAGGGTCGCGACCACCTCGTCATAGGCCGGGTCGACCTTGATCTCGAGCGGCTGGTTGAAACCGATCTTCTTCAGCGGCCAGAACGCCCAGCCGATGCCGTGGCTCTCGACCAGGCGGATGGAGTCGGCGAACCAGACGTTGGAGTTCTCGCCGCTCTCGCCCAGCCACAGCGGCAGGCCGGTCTCCACGCGCAGCTTCAGGTGCTGCTCGATCGAGGCCTCGTCGTTGTTGTTCCAATATTTGTGGAAGCTGAGCGCCATGTTGGCGTCCCAGGGCTTGGGCATGCCCTTGTAATTATTGCCCCAGCAGTTGCCTTCCAGGATGATCATGTGGCGCGGGTCGATCTCGCGGATCGCGGCGGTGAGCTCCTGGTAGTAGCTCCACAGCTGGGCCTGCTTTTCGTCCTTGCAGCCGTGCGTGTTGCCCGGCCCGTCGAAGTCCCAGTTGGGCTCGTTGATCAGGTCGTAGGCCCCGACCATCGGCTCGTCCTTGTAGCGGGCGGCCAGCTTCTTCCAGAGGGCGATGGTCTTGCGCCGCGCCTCGGGGCTGTCCCACAGCGAGGGCTTGCCAGGATCGCGGTCGGCGATCGGCAGATCGTTGCCCTGGCCGCTGGGCGCGGCGTGCAGGTCCAGGATCAGGTACATGACGTTGGCCTTGGCCCAGGCCAGCAGTCGGTCGATGCGCTGGAAGCCGTCCTCCTTCCAGGTGTCGACGCCCGGCTTGGGTTCCTGATCCACGGCCAGGGTCAAGAGGTCGTAGTGCATCGGCAGGCGCACGGAGTTGAAACCCCAGGCGGCCATGGCGTCGATGTCGGCCTTGGTGGTGTGGTTGTCGAGCCAGGCCTGGTGGATGGCCTTCTGGCGCTCGGGGCCGACGAGGTCGGCGATCTTGCCCTGGATGACGTGCTGCTGGCCCAGCTTGGACAGGCGCAGCATGTAGCCTTCCTGCAGCATCCAGCCGCCCAGGCCCATGCCGCGCAGCAGCACCGGCTGGCCGGTCTCATCGACGATGCGGGCGTTCTGGGCCTTCAGCCAGCCTTCCGCGTGGGCGGTGGTCGAGAGCAGAGCGAGCGTGGCGGCGCCGATAGCGAGCCAGGGTTTCATGCGAAGGCCTCCCGTCCGAGGTCGCCTTCGAACGGGCGACGCTTACTGGTCAGGCCACTTCGTGCCGCATCATGACAACGTTGTCTAGGCGGTAGCGGGGCTGGGTTCGCTGAGCGCTTGCGCCAGGGTGGACAGCAGCGACATCACCGTCAGCGGCTTGGGCGTCGCGCCGTCGAACACCGGGTCCAACGGCCCCATCCGCACGTCGGCCGAGAAGGCGATGATCGGCGCGCCGGCGCTGGGTCCCTGCTCGGCCCGGATGCGCTGGGCGGCCGAGACGCCGTCCAGGCGCGGCATGCGCAGGTCCATCAGGATGGCGTCGTAGGACGTGGCGGCGGCGGCGGCGACGCCCTCCTCCCCGTCCTGGGCCTCTGCGACCTCGACCCCGACGGCCTCCAGCACCGAGCGGACCAGCTCGCGGTTGCCGGCGTTGTCATCGACCACCAGCACGCGGCTGCCCGGCGGCGGCAGCGGGATATCGGTCTCGTCGATGTGGTCGTCGTCCTCGGCCGCGACATGGGCCGGGATCTCGAACCAGAAGCGCGCGCCCTTGCCCTCCTCGCTCTCGACGCCGATCTGGCCGCCCATCAGTTCGACCAGCCCCTTGGAGATGGCCAGGCCCAGGCCAGTGCCACCGTGCTGGCGGTTCAGAGCCGCGTCGATCTGCGAGAAGCGGGCGAAGATCAGGGCCTGGTCCTCGGCGGCCACGCCGCGCCCGGTGTCGACCACGGCGATGCGCAGGCGGCCCTCGTGATGGGCGGCGGCCAGGCTGACCGTGCCGGCGTCGGTGAACTTCACGGCGTTGCCCACCAGGTTGACCAGCACCTGGCGCACGCGCTCGGGGTCGATCATCACCAGGGCCGGCAAGGTGTTGAGACCCCGGGCGCTGAGCACCAGGCCCTTGGCGCTGGCCCCCGTGCTGGTCAGCTCGACCACCTCGGCCACCAGGTCGGGCACGCTGGTCGGGCGGACGTTCAGGGCGATGCGCCCGCTCTCCAGCCGCGAGAAGTCGAGGATGTCGTTGATCGTCGTCAGCAGGGTCTGGCCGCCGGCGGCGATGCGGTCGAGATAGCGGCGGGCGCGCGGCGACAGGTCCGGCTCGTCGGCCGCCAGGTTGGCGAAGCCGATCACGGCGGTCAGCGGCGTGCGCAGCTCGTGGCTCATATTGGCCAGGAACTCGCCCTTCACGGCGGCGGCGGTCTCGGCCTCGGCGCGGGCGGCGCGCAGCTCCAGTTCCAGCGTCTTGCGGGCGGTGACGTCGCGGATGATGTCGGTGATGCCGGTCGGCACGCCGGTGACCGGGTCGCAGGCCAGGGTCGGACGCGACTCCAGCCAGATCATGCCGCCATCCTTGCGGAAGGCGCGGTACTCGACCGTCATGGCCGGGGGCGCGAGGTCGGCGTGCGGGCAGTCGCGCTGGATTTCGACCACATGGCGGATCGCGGCCCGATCGTCCGGGTGCAGCATCTTCAGATAGCCCGTCCCCTGCAACTCCTCGGGCTCGTAGCCCATGATCGAGCGGGCGGCGGGCGAGATGTAGTTCATCTGCCCGTGCAGATCGCTGTGGGCGATGATGTCCAGGGCGCTCTCGGCCAGCAGGCGGAACTTGGCCTCGCTGCGTTCGGCCGCGGCGCTGGTCTCGACCAGCTGGGCCATGATCGCACGGCGCTGGCGCTGGAAGGCGGCCACCGGCAGGGCGACGAAGGTCGAGACCGCCAGGAACAGCTGCAGCACCGTCGACTGGGTGGCCGAGCCCGCCAGGATCAGGTGGATTGGGCCCCGGCCGGCGATGGTCAGCACCAGCGAGATGGCGGCCACCAGCATCACGCCCAGGACCGCGCCCAGCACCTCCTGGCGCCAGGCCGCCAGCAGCATGATCGGCGGCAACACGAACAGCAGCGGATAGCGGGCCTGGCCGAAGACGACGGCGGCGGCCAGCCCGCAGGCCACGATCGACAGCACGCCGTCGCGGCTGAGCGGTCGCTCGCGCAGGTACAGCTTGGCCTTGAACAGCACCAGCAGGCACGGGCCGATGGTCAGCATGCCCAGGATGTCGTTGAGCACCCAGCCGGTGACGTTGCCCAGCAGGTCGCCGCCGCGCAGCATCGTATGGATCGACGAGGCGATGGTCCCCATGATGGTCGGGGCCAGGAAGCCGCCCAGCAGGACGAAGGTCAGCATGTCGCGCGGCCTGCCCAGGTCGATCGCCTCGCCCGCCACACGGCGCACGGCCACGGCGGCCAGCAGGCCTTCGGAGATGTTCAGGGTGACCAGGATGGCGTTGACCATCGGGCTGTCGCCCGCATGGGCCCCGGCCACGAGCGCGCCCAGCAGCGCGCCGACCACCAGCGCCGGCCACCGCCGCGTGGGCGACGACAGCAGGCAAGCGGCCAGGAAGCCGTTCGACAGCCAGATGGGGGTGACGTGACCGTAGGCGCGAGGGATCTCGACGCAGAGATAGGCCAGACCGGCAAAACCAAAAGCGACGCCGACGGCGGCCAACAGCGTGGCCGCCAAGTTGTCACGGGTCCTGGATCCGATCGTCGAGTGGTCGACCATGCGCTGAACCGGCCGGCGCGGAATCCCCGGCGATTCGGTTATTTCACTTCAGCAGGATAGAAGCCAGAGAAGCTTGGGCGAACGTGGTTACTACCCGCACTTCACTTCCTGGACGATGCCCGTATCAGCATTGAACAAGATGTTCAGGCGATCAGCGCGGTAGTCCATGGTCACCGGACAGGTCGTGCAGGCCACCCTCCAACGGGAAGGATCGACCGGAGCCGGCAGGCTGGTGCGCGGCTTGCCGACATAGGCCTGGGCGTCCTTCAACCCGCACTGGTCCCTCGAAGCGTCGGACGATGACGACGAGATTGGCGGCTTGGCGGGCAAGGCGATGGCCGGCGGCGCGGTCGGCGTGGCGGGCGGAGGCGGAGGAGCCGGCTCGGGCGCGCTGGAGCACGAGGCCAGGACAAGGCCGAGGGCCAGAACCGCCAAGGGGCCAGAGATCACCCGTTTCATGCCTGCTTCTCCCAACCGCGTTCGGCACCCTGGCGCCAGTAGGACACCGGATGCCCGGCCTTCTTGAAGACGGACCAGCGCCCGCGCGCCATGGCCAGCGCCTGGTCATCCCGGCCGTCGAACAGCAGGATGCAGCGCGAGACCCCCGCCAGGTCGCCGGGCTCGGCCCCGTCGATCAAAAAGAGCGCGTCACCGGCGTTCGGGTTGCCGTCCTCGGCCGTCAGCAGCACCGGCTGGCGCTCGGCCATCGGCTCGCTGACCAGGCCGTGCGGCAGGAAACTGTCCTCGCGGAAGGTCCAGAGGTGCTGGTCCAGCGCCTCCAGCCGCTTCGGATCATTGCCGCGCACCAGCGCCTTCCAGCCCCGCCCGAGCGTCTTTTCCAGAAGCTCGGGCAGCACCGCCTCGAGCGGCGAGCGCTCAAGGTGGTAGAACCAGACCTCGCAGGGCGCGGCGGTCACGATCAGCCCTCGTAGGCGTCGGCGACGAGGCGGTTCAGCAGGCGCACGCCGAAGCCGGCCGCGCCGTCCGGCACGGTCGGATCGGCCGAGGGCTTCTTCCAGGCGGTCGAGGCGATGTCGAGATGGGCCCAAGGCACGCCATTGACGAAGCGCTGCAGGAACAGGCCCGCGGTGATCGAGCCCGCCGGACGGCCGCCGATGTTCTTCATGTCGGCGATCGGGCTTTCGATCTGCTTCTCGTAGGCGGGCGGCAGCGGCAGGCGCCACAGCGTCTCGCGCTCGGCCTTGCCGGCGGCGAGAAGCTTTTCCGACAAGCCGTCGTTATTGCTGAACAAACCGGCGTAGTCATGACCCAGGGCGATGATGATCGCGCCTGTCAGGGTGGCCAGATTGACCATGAACTGCGGCTTGAAGCGGTCCTGGCAGTACCAGAGGGCGTCGGCCAGCACGAGGCGGCCTTCGGCGTCGGTGTTGATGACCTCGATGGTCTGACCCGACATCGAGGTGACCACGTCGCCCGGACGCTGGGCGTTGCCGTCGGGCATGTTCTCGACGAGACCCAGGATGCCGATGGCGTTGACCTTGGCCTTGCGGCCGGCCAGGGCGTGCATGACGCCGGTCACGGCGGCCGCGCCGCCCATGTCCCACTTCATGTCTTCCATGCCGTCGGCCGGCTTGATCGAGATGCCGCCGGTGTCGAAGGTCACGCCCTTGCCGACGAAGGCGATCGGCTGGGCGTTCTTATCCGCCGCGCCGGTCCACTTCATGATCACCAGCTGGCTCTCGCGGACGCTGCCCTGCCCCACGCCCAGCAGGCTGCCCATGCCGAGCTCGGCCATCTGGGCCTCGCCCAGGACCTCGACTTCCAGGCCCAGGCTTTCCAGGCTCTTGGCGCGGGCGGCGAACTCTTCCGGGTGCAGGATGTTGGCCGGCTCGGAGACCAGGTCGCGGCTGAAGACGATGGCGTCGGCCAGGGCCGACAGCGGCTCATAGGCCTTCTGGGCCTTGACCGGATCGGCGGCGGCGATCTTGACCACCTGGACCGAGGGCTTCTTCTCGGCCTTCTCGGTGGTGCGGTACTTGTCGAAGCGGTAGGCGGCCAGGCGCGCGCCAAAGGCGGCGCGGGCGGCGCTTTCCGCATCAGCGCCCAGCTTCAGGACCAGTTCGGTGACACCCGTGGTCTTCACGGCCTGATAGGCGGCGGCGGCGGCGGTCTCGACCGCTTCCGGCTCCACCGCGCCCGAACCGTCGACGCCGATCAGCACCAGGCGAGCGGCTTCCAGGCCGTGCGGGGCGACGAGGTCCAGGGTCTGGCCCTTGGCGCCGGTGAAGCGACCGCCGGCGATGGCGCGCGCCAGGGCGCCGCCGGTCGACTCATTGGCGGCCTTGGCCTCCGGCGACAGGGCCGCGCCCTCGTGGGCGAGGACCGCGAGGGCGGCGGCGGCGCCGGCCTGGGTGTCGACGGGGACGAACTCGATACGCATGCCGCGCTCCTGCATCTGGGCGACTTATGAACGGCGCGTCGCGACGGCGCAGCCGCATCTTGAACTAGGCGGCATAGTCCAATGCGGCGCCATAGAAAAGGCTCCGTTCGACCCCACTCGGCACAGCTAAGTCAGCTCACTGGTTGTGCCGACGCGAAGCCCCCGTGTAGAACGACCCATCTTCGGGGTTCGTCCCACGAATCCATCCGCCCCGAACCCCACTAGATGCGCCTCATAGAACGCTATCTTTTCCGGCAGTTGCTAGGCCCGACGCTGCTGGCGACGGCGGCCCTGGTGGCGCTCGCCTTGCTAGCCCGCAGCCTGTCGGAATTCGACGTGCTGGTGGAGCAGCGCCAGAGCGCGCTGGTGTTCCTGAAGATCATCGTCCTGGCCCTGCCCCAGCTGCTGGGCATCATGATGCCGCTGGCCCTGTTCGTGGCCGCGCTAGTGGCCCTGAATCGTCTGCATACCGAGCAGGAGATCGTCGTCTGCTTCGCCGGCGGCATGAGCCGCTGGGCCGTCATCTCGCCGGCCATGCGCCTGGCGGTGATCGCGGCCCTGGTGTCGCTGGTCTCGGGCCTGTGGCTGCAGCCCTGGAGCGCGCGCCAGATCCGCGAGACGGCCTTCGACATCAAGACCGACGTCGCCTCGACCCTGGTCCAGCCAGGCCAGTTCACCGAGCCGGGCCCAGGCCTGACGGTCTATGCCCAGTCGATCGACCGCGACAACAAGATCCAGAACCTGTTCATCCACCAGGACACGCCCAACGGCGGGGCCTCGACCTATTCGTCGCGCGAGGCCGAGATCGCCATGCGCAAGGGCCAGCCGGTGCTGATCATGCGCCATGGGTCGAACCAGCAGTTCTCGCGCCAAGGCGTGCTGCAATACACCTCGTTCGACGAGTACACCTTCGACCTGTCCAGCCTGTCGCACACCGACGAGCTGGTGCACTACAAGATCGCCGACCGCTATCCGCACGAGCTGTTCTTCCCGGACATGACCCAGGAATGGGAGCAGCGGAACAAGGGCAAGCTGCTGGCCGAGGGCCATTCGCGCTTCGCCAGCCCGCTCTACAGCATCGCTCTCATGACCATGGCCCTGGCCGCCGTGCTGGGCGGTTCGTTCAGCCGCATGGGCTATGGCAAGCGGATGGCCGCCGTCGGCGCCGCCGCCGCGGTGGTCCGCATCGTCGGCTTCGGCGTGCAGGCCGCGTGCGAGGACGGCGTCTGGCTGAACGTGCTGCAGTACATGGTGCCGCTGGCCGCCATGTGGTGGAGCCTGTCGCAGATCTTCCGCCAGAAGGTCTCGCCGCGTCGCGCCGCCAAGATGGCCAAGGCGACCCCCGCCCTGACGGGAGCCGCCTGATGCTGACCATGGGCATGCTGGAGCGCTACGTCCTCAAGCGCACCATGAGCTCGCTGGTGGCGGCCCTGGCCGTGCTGGGGGCGATGGTGATGCTGATCGCCTTCGTCGACATCGCCCGCAATGTCGGGACGCGCGCCGACGCGACGTTCCTGCAGCTGCTGTACCTGACCATCCTGCAGTCGCCGGCCACCATCCTGGTGCTGGCGCCGTTCGTCTTCCTCTTCGGCACCATGTGGGCCTTCGTCGAGCTGAACCGGCGCAGCGAGCTGATCGCCATGCGCGCGGCCGGCGTCTCGGCCTGGCGCTTCATCATGCCCGCCGCCATGGCCTCGTTCGTGATCGGCCTCTTGAGCATCACCCTGCTCAACCCGCTGACCACGGCCATGACCGCCAAGTTCGAGAGCGAACGCGACGCGCTGATGAACGGCTATCTGAAGGAAGCCCCCAAGGGCACCTGGCTGCGCCAGGGCGACGACAAGACCCAGATCGTCATCCGCGCCCGGGCCCGCGACGTCATCGACGGCTCGGTGCGCCTGAAGGGCGTGTCGCTGTTCGTCTACACCTTGAACGCCAAGGGCGTGATGGACTTCACCCGCCGGATCGAGGCCAACGAGGCGCGGCTGGAGCCGGGCTTCTGGCGGCTGACCGGCGTGCGCGAGGCCACGCCCGGCGCCGGGGCCATCCGCTCCGACAGCCTGTCGATCCCGTCCAACCTGGACGACCGCACCGCCTCGGAACGCTTCAACACGCCCCAGGCCGTGGCCCTGTGGCGGCTGCCGGCGACGATCCAGCGGACCGAGGACGCCGGTTTCTCGGCCGCGCCGTTCAAGCTGCGCCTGCAACAGGACCTGGCCACGCCGATCCTGTTCGCGGCCATGTCGGTGCTGGCGGCGGCGTTCTCGCTGCGCCTGATGCGCCTGGGGGGTCTCGCGGCCCTGGCCGGCTCCGGCGTCGCGCTGGGCTTCGGATTCTTTTTCTTCAACGAGCTGTGCAGCACCCTGGGCAAGGCGGACGTTCTGGTCCCCTTTATCGCCGCATGGACACCGCCGACGATCGCGCTTTTGGCGGGCTTCACTTTGCTTTGCTATACGGAAGATGGGTGAGTCATTGCTGCCAGGGTCATTCATGACTGAAACGCGTTCCAGCGCTCCATTGGCCAGCGTCCCGTCCGCCGGTCGCGCGCTGCTGCTCAGCGGCGCGGCGTGGCTGGCGCTCGCCTGCGCGGGCGCGGCCCACGCCCAGCAAAGCCTGGCCACGATCCCGCCGGTTCCGGTGGTCCCCGCCACGCCGTCCGACGGCCTGACGGACGAGGGCTATTATCTCGAGTCCGACCTGCTGATCCGGGACGACGTCAACCAGATCATGACCGCGCGCGGCAAGGTGCAGAGCCGCTACCAAGGCCGCACGCTGCGCGCCGACGAGGTCATCTACAATTCCAAGACCGGCGAGATCGTCGCCAACGGCCACGTCCAGCTGGTCAATCCCGACGGCACCGCCGAGTTCGCCGACCACCTGGAACTCGACAAGGACATGAAGGCCGGCTTCGCCGAGAACTTCGCGGCCCGTCTCGACCAGAACATGAAGATCGCGTCGGTCACCGCCGTGCGCCGCAACGCCAACATCCAGGAACTGAACCGGGCGATCTACACGCCCTGCGAGGTCTGCGCCGAGAAGCCGACGCCGACCTGGTCGGTCTCGGCCGACAAGATCGTCCAGGATAAGCAGAAGCAGCTGATCTACTACAAGAACGCCACCATCCGCCTGTGGGGCGCGCCGATCCTGTACATGCCGCTGTTCTGGCACCCGGATCCGCAGGCCAAGCGCAGCTCGGGCTTCCTGGCGCCGAAGATCGACTTCTCCAAGGGCCGGGGCACCTCGTACAACCAGCCCTACTACTACGTCATCTCGCCCTCGTCGGACGTGATCATCGCCCCGCAGATCAGCACGGGCGTCAATCCGTTCCTGAACGTGAACTACCGCAAGCGCTTCTACTCGGGCACGATCGAGGCGCGCGGCGGCTTCACGTACGACAAGGACTTCGACATCCACGGCGACCGCTTCGGCCAGTCGACCGCCCGCAGCTACATCCTGGCCAACGGCAAGTTCGACATCGACGAGAAGTGGAAGTGGGGCTTCACGGCCGAGCGCGTCTCGGACGCCCTGCTGTTCGACAAGTACAAGATCAACGACGTCTACGTTCAGCGCGGCCTGTTCACCAGCGACGACCATCGCCTGGTCTCGCAGCTCTTCGCCACCCGCCAGGACCAGCGGTCCTGGTTCTCGGTCTCGGCCGTCTCGGTCCAGGGCCTGCGCGTCGTCGGCATCAACCCGACCACGAACTCGGCCAACGCCTTCGAGAACAGCGGCGCCTTCCCGCTGATCGGCCCGCTGGTCGAGGCGCGCTGGGAGCCGGACAGCCCAGTCCTGGGCGGCCGCCTGCGCCTGCAAGGCTCGGGCGTCATGCTCAACCGCTCTGAATCGCAGTACGGCGAGCCGCCCTACTACCTGCCCGACTACAAGGGCCAGAGCGGCGTCGACTCCAGCCGCGCCAGCTTCAAGGCCGACTGGCGCTCCAGCACCATCGTCGGCAACGGCCTGAAGGTCTCGCCCTTCGCCCAGGCGCGCGGCGACGCCTATTCGATCAAGTCCTATGTCAGCCCGGCCGCCGCGGCCCTGGGCGACGACAGCAAGGACACCTACACCCGCGCCCTGGGCGTGGGCGGCGTCGACTTGAGCCTGCCGTTCTACAAGCCGTTGAAGAACGGCGGCAACATCGTCCTGGAGCCCCTGGCCCAGGTCGCCGTCGGCTCGGACAGCTCGCGCGTGCCGACCATCGTCGCCCGCAACGGGACGACGACCTATCTCTACAACGAAGACAGCGCGACGCTGGAGTTCGACGAGACCAACCTGTTCTCGGCCAACAAGTCGCCGGGCTTCGACCTCTATGAGGGCGGCCAGCGCCTGAACGTCGGCGGCCGCGCCACCTACACCCTGCCCGGCGGCCGCAGCGGCAGCCTCCTGGTCGGCCGCAGCTTCCGCTCCGAGTTCGACCCGCTGATGCCGGCCCGCACCGGCCTGCAGGAGAAGTCGTCGGACTGGATCGTCGCCGCGACCGTGACCCCGATCAAGGGCATCACGGCCTTCGCCCGCACGCGCCTCGATTCGGACACCCAGGAGATCCGTCGCCTGGAAACCGGCCTCGACGCCTTCACGACCCGCGGTTACGCCTCGGTGCGCTACCTGAAGGACGAGCTGGACGCCAACGGCCTGCGCCAGGAAAACTTCGAAGCCCGCGCCGAGCTGAAGGTGACCAAGCACTTCTCGGTCACCACCTTCGGCCAGCGCGACATGGTCCAGGACGTCTGGCGCCGCCGCGACATCGGCGTCGCCTACCAGGACGACTGCATCCGCATCGACGTGATCTACCAGCAGCAGGACCGCTACGCCTCGACGGCCCAGGGTCTGCGGCTGCAGCCTGACCGTACGATCGTCTTCAGCCTTTCGTTCGCCACATTGGGCGCAGCAGGATACGCCGGTAGATGAGTGAACACGTCATGGGGGGGCGTGCCGCGTTCGCGCGCGTCCGCCCGGTGTGCTCCGGGGACGAAGACCACGGGGAAACGTCAGATTTGGCGTTCGTCACTTCCGAAAACATGATAACCGACCGCGCCTGCCGGGTGCGGCCTGGGACTAGAGGAACGACACTATCCATGCGGTCTGCGCGTAGCGTCACGACTTTCGCGGCCGGCGCCGCGTCCATTCTCGCCCTGACCGTGGCGAGCCTCGGCCTGCCCGCCTACGCCCTTCAGGCCCAGGAGGCCGCACCGCCTCAGGTCGCGGCGCCGCCGGCGCCTGCGCCGCAGGCCGCACCGGCCAACCCGCTGTCGGAAAGCGTGGCGGCGGTCGTCAACGACGAGATCGTCTCCAGCTACGACCTGATGCAGCGCATGCGCTTGCTGATGGCCACCTCGGGCATGCAGGCCACCCAGGAGAACCTGCCGCAGATCGAGCAGGAAGCCCTGCGCTCGCTGATCGACGAACACCTGCAGATGCAGGAGCTCAAGCGCGTCGAGAAGCAGCAGAAGATCACGATCATCTCCACCGACAAGGAAGTCGAGGAGCAGATCGGCGACATCGCTCAAGGCAACAAGATGAGCGCCGAGCAGCTGAAACAGTCGCTGGTCGCCCAAGGCATCGGCCTGGACACCTGGCGCGCCCAGCTGCGGGCCGACAGCTCGTGGCAGGGCTGGATCCAGGGCCGCTACGGCTCGCGCCTGCGCATCGGCGAGGACCAGATCAAGGCCTATCAGCGTCGCCTGGCCGACGCCGCCGCCAAGCCGCAGTACCAGATCAGCGAAGTGTTCCTCGACGCCGCCCGCGTCGGCGGCATGGAAGTGGCCACCAATGGCGCCGCGCAGCTGATCAACCAGATGCAGCAGGGCGCGCCCTTCCCGGCCGTCGCCCGCCAGTTCTCGGGCTCGGCCACGGCCGCCAATGGCGGTGACGTGGGTTGGGTCAGCCCCGGCGAAATGCCGGCGGAAGTCGACGCCGCGCTCGAAGAACTGCGCCCCGGCCAGATGTCCAAGCCGATCCCGGTCAAGGACGGCGTCTACATCGTCTATCTGCGCGACAAGCGCGCCGGCTCGAAGACCGCGATCGTCGATCTCAAGCAGGTCGCCGCCCCGCTGGCCGCCGACGCCACCGAGGCCCAGGTCGCCGCGGCCACCAAGCTGCTGACCGACCTGAAGCCCAAGATCAACAGCTGCGCGACGCTGGAAGGCGCCGCCGGCAAGGTGGACGGCCTGGTCGCCGGCGACCTCGGCGAAGCCGAGATCACCGACCTGGCCCCCGCCTTCCAGGAAGCGGCCAACAAGCTGGATGTCGGTCAGGTCTCGGACCCGATCCGCACCGACGCCGGCATGCACCTGATCGCGGTCTGCGGTAAACGCCAGGGCGGCGCCAACGCCCCGTCGCATGACCAGATCGAGAACCGCCTGCGTGGCCAGCAGCTGGCGCTGATCTCCAAGCGCTACCTGCGCGACCTGCGCAACCAGGCGACCATCGAGACCCGATAGGGGCAAGACACGGTGACACTCCGCCCGCTCGCTCTCAGCGCCGGTGATCCCGCCGGCGTCGGCGCGGAGATCATCGCCAAGGCCTGGGCCGCCCTGCGCCACGACGGCCCGTCCTTCGTGGTGGTGGGCGACGCCCAGCTGCTGGCTTCGGCCGGCGGCGGGGTCAAGGTCCGCACCGTCACCGGCCCCGACGAGGCCGCCGGCGTGTTCGCCGAGGCCCTGCCGGTCATCGACATCCCCCTGCTCTCCCCGGTCGTCTCCGGCCAGCCCTCGCCGGCCTATGCGCCGCAGGTGATCCGCTGGATCGAGACCGGCGTCGGCCTGGCCCTGTCCGGCGCGGTCTCGGGCCTGGTCACCGCCCCGATCGCCAAGGCCCCGCTCTACGAGGCCGGCTTCAAGTTCCCGGGCCACACCGAGTTCCTGGCCGAACTGACCCTGGACGAGACCTTCGACGGCGCGCGCGGCCCGGTGATGATGCTGGCCGCCGGCGACCTGCGCGCCACGCTGGTGACGATCCACACCAGCATCGCCAAGGTGCCGGCCGCCCTGAGCGTCGAGAGCATCGTCAACAGCGGCCTGGTGACCGCCCAGGCCCTGCGCAAGGACTTCGGGATCGCGTCCCCCCGGCTGGCCGTCGCCGCCCTCAACCCGCATGCCGGCGAAGGCGGGGCGCTGGGCCGTGAGGAGATCGAGATCATCCAGCCGGCCGTCCGCGCCCTGAAGGACCTGGGCGTCGACGCCTTCGGTCCGGCCCCGGCCGACAGCCTGTTCCATCCCGCCGCCCGTCTCGGCTACGACGGGGTGCTTTGCATGTATCACGACCAGGCCCTGATCCCGGTCAAGATGCTGGACTTCTGGGGCGGGGTGAACATCACCCTGGGCCTGCCGATCGTGCGCACCTCGCCCGACCACGGCACCGGCTTCGACATCGCTGGACGCGGCGTCGCTCGTCCCGATAGCCTGATCGCCGCCATCAAGCTGGCGGCCGACATCGCCGCCCGTCGCGGCGCCTGAGAGAACTGAGACCATGAGCCTGGCCGACCTGCCGCCCCTGCGCGAGGCCCTGGAGCGCCACGACCTGTTGGCGCGCAAGAGCTTCGGCCAGCACTTCCTGCTGGACCTGAACGTCACGCGCAAGATCGCCCGCCTGGCCGACGTCCATGAAGGCGACACGGTGGTCGAGGTCGGTCCCGGTCCCGGCGGCCTGACCCGCGCCCTGCTGGAGACCGGCGCCAAGGTCGTGGCCATCGAGAAGGACAGCCGCTTCCTGCCCCTGCTGGCCGAGGTCGCCGAGATCGTCGATGGCCGCCTGGAGCTGGTCGAGGGCGACGCCCTGAAGGTCGACGGGGCCAAGGCCGCTGGCGACGTGCCGGCGCACGTGGTCTCCAACCTGCCCTACAATGTCGGCACCCAGCTGCTGATCAACTGGCTGACGGGTCCGTTCAAGCCGCTGTCGATGACCCTGATGTTCCAGAAGGAAGTCGCCGAACGCATCGTCGCCCAGGCCGACGACGACGCCTACGGCCGCCTGGCCGTGATCTCCCAGGTGCTGTGCGACGCCAAGATCGTCATGGACCTGCCGGCCAAGGCCTTCACGCCGCCGCCGAAGGTCGCCTCAGCTGTCGTGCGTCTGGTCCCCAAGGCCGATCCGCCGCCGGCCGACCTCATCGCCGCCCTGGAACGCGTCACCGCCGCCGCCTTCGGCCAGCGCCGCAAGATGCTGCGCTCCAGCCTCAAGGGCCTGGGCGGCGGAGCCCTGTGCGAGAAGGCCGGGATCAACCCCGACGCCCGCGCCGAGGTCATCGACCTGGCCGGCTTCCTGGCCCTGGCGCGGGCCAGCCTGGGCTGATGTCGAACCGCTACGGCCTGTCCGTCAGGAGCGCCCAAATCGGCGACGCGGACGGTCTGGCGGAATTGCTCTCTACGGCCGGCGCGACCGTGACCAAGGACCGCCTGGCCGCCGTCCTCGACCAGCCCGGCGCCCTGCTGATCGCCGAGGAATGGGGACCGCCCTCGGGCGTCATCGTGGCGCACTGGCGCGCCGAGCTGACCGCCGACCTGAAGGTCGGCTCGATCTCCTTCCTGCTCGTCGATCCCGACCGTCGCCGCAACGGCATCGCCCGCCTGCTGCTGAAGGCCGCCTCGCAAGCCGCGCGCTCGGCGGGCTGTGGCGAGCTCGTCCTCGACGCTGGACCCGCACATGACGACCTGCGCGCCTTCGCCCTGGCCACGGGCTTCGAACGGACCGGCGAGACCTTCGCCCGCGCGCTGCGCAAGCGCGGCGCCCAGGACTAGGCCTCGAACGCCTCGATGATCGGGCACGGGCCGGTGTCGGACGCCGCGCAGGCATGCGCCAGCTTGGCCAGCGACGCTCGCGCCGCCTGCAGCTCGGCGATCTTCTCGTCCAACGCGGTGATGCGTTCCCGCGCCAAGGCTCGAGCCCGCGCGCGGTCCTCGCTCGCATCCAGCTCCAGCAGCTCGCCGATCTGCTCCAGCGTGAACCCCGCCGCCTGGGCCTGGCGAATGAACTTCAGCCGGCGGACGTCCTCGACGTCGTAGCGCCGGATGCCGCCCGACAGCGCCGAACCGCCGGACTTGTCGGGCGTCCGCAGCAGACCCCGGCGCTGGTAGTAGCGCACCGTCTCCACCCCGACGCCGCCCTCGCGGGCCAGGTTCGCAATCGTGCCGGCCATGCCTTGACTCCGTACCATGGTACGGAACCCATATGGGACGGGTGAGATCGCGAGCCAAGGAGTTCCCAGCGATGAGTCCCGTCAAGACCGCCGTGCTGTACCGCATGGTCATGCCAGAGCACCTCTGCCCTTCAGGCCTCAAAGCTCTGCACCTGCTGAAGTCCAAAGGCTATACGGTCGAGGACCATTGGCTGAAGACCCGCGCCGAGACCGACGCCTTCAAGGCCCAGCACGACGTCAAGACCACGCCCCAGGTGTTCATCGACGGCCAAAGGATCGGCGGCTACAGCGACCTGCGCCTGCACTTCGGCGCGCGCGATCCCAAGGCCCTGACCTACACGCCAGTGATCGCCGTCTTCGCCGTGGCCGCCCTGATCGCCCTGGCGGCCTCCCAGGCGGCCTTCCACACGCCGCTGACGGTCCAGGCCGCCGAGTGGTTCGTGGCCTTCTCCATGGCCCTCCTGGCCATGCTGAAGCTGCGTGACGTCGAGAGCTTCTCGACCATGTTCCTGAACTACGACCTGCTGGCCCGCCGTTGGGTCCCGTACGGCTACATCTATCCGTTCGCGGAGCTGACCGCCGGGGTGCTGATGGCCGCCGGCGTGCTGACGGGATTCGCCGCGCCCCTGGGCCTGTTCATCGGCGGCGTCGGTGCGGTCTCGGTGTTCAAGGCGGTCTATATCGACAAGCGCGAACTTAAATGCGCCTGCGTCGGCGGCGACACCAATGTGCCGCTGGGCTTCGTCTCGCTGACCGAGAACCTGTTCATGGTCGGCATGGCGCTGTGGATGCTGCTCCGCCCCCACACATAAGACCTCAAAGCCTATTGACGCTTGGCCTTGCGCTCTCCAGCCTGACCCAGGGCTGAGCGGGGCGAACGTGACCACCAACAGTACGGTGAAAGCGCCTTCGACGGTGGCGCGGCGGCTGCTCGTCATGGCCCTGATGCTGGCTGCGCCCGCGATTCTGCTGATGGGCGCCCTGGTCGCCATGCAGTACTCGGAGGGCCAGCGGCGCTTCGCCACGCAGTTGACGGCCATGACCCGCGCCCTGTCGCTGGCCACCGACCGCCAGATCGGCCAGGGCCAGAGCATCCTCCAGGGCCTGGCCGTGTCGCCGGCCCTGGCCGAGGGCGACCTGGCGGCCTTTGAAAAGCAGGCCCGCGAGGCCACCAAGGGCCGCGACGCCTGGGTCGTGCTGATGGCCCAGGACCGCCAGTGGCTGAACACCCGCATGGGCCCCGGCCAGACGCCGCCGGCGATGCGGCTGTCGGACGCCGACTGGGACCGCATGTCCCACGGCCGCACCACGGTCTCGGACCTGATCCCACGCCCCGCGCCCCTGCCCCCGATCATCGGCTTCGACATGCCGGTGCTGGTGAACGGCAAGATCTTCGTGCTGGGCTACATCCAGTCGCCGGACAACTTCCACAGCCTGATGACGGCCCAGGCCTTCCCCAGCACCTGGACGGCCAGCATCGTCGACCGCAACGCCGCCCTGGTGGCCCGCTCGCGCGACCAGGACAAGATGCAGGGCCGGCACGCCAGCAAGGACATGCAGCGGGCCATGGCCCACGCCAATGAAGGTGTGATCCACAGCCAGACCCTGGAAGGCATCAAGACCCTGTCGGCGTTCAGCCGCTCGCAGAAGTCCGGCTGGACCTTCATCGTCGGCGTGCCGCGCGACGAGCTGAACCGGGCGGTGCTGACCTCACTGGGTCCCGCCGTCATCGGCGCGGCCCTGCTGATCGCGCTGGGCGTGGCCGCCGCGCTCGGCTTCGCCCGTCCCATCTCGCGCGACGTGCGCGGCCTGGTCGCCGAGTCCGAGGCCCTGGCCGCCGGCCGGCCGCTGGACCCCGCCCCCTCGCACCTGCAGGAGATCGCCGAGGTCCGCGGCTCGCTGCAGGCCGCCGCCGACATCCTGCGGGCCCGCGACGATGAGGCCCGTCGCGCCGCGGAACGCCAGCAGCTGATGATCAACGAGCTGAACCACCGGGTAAAGAACACCCTGGTCGTGGTCCAGTCCCTGGCCCGTCACAGCCTGCGGGAGGGCGGACAGAACGGTCTGGCCCAGTTCAACGACCGCCTCTACACGCTGGCCAGCGCCCACGACCTGCTGACCCGCCGCAACTGGGAGGGCGCGGACCTGGGCGAGCTGCTGACCGAGGCGCTTCGCCCCTATGCCAGCCAGGTGAGCCTGGACGGCCCGCCCCTGCCGCTTGCGCCCAACGCCGCCCTGGCCCTGGCGATGATCTTCCACGAGCTGGCGACCAACGCCTCCAAGTACGGCGCCCTGTCGAACGACACCGGCAAGATCACCGTGTCCTGGAGCCTGGGGGCCCGCACCCTGCTGACCATCGAGTGGCGCGAACGCGGTGGCCCGCTGGTCAAGCCGCCCGAACGCGGCGGCTTCGGTTCGCGCCTGATCGCCGCCAGCCTGAAGGGCGACCTCGCCGGCTCGGCGACCTTCGACTACGCGCCCGAAGGCCTGACCTGCGTGCTGAGCATCATCGCTCCGCCCCAGCCCGCCCTCTAGGCCGGCAAAGCCACGACCGATCGTCGCAGCGCCCCCTTGTCGCCTTGGCTTGGCCACGGAGCGTCTGCAATAGATCGATCGCGTCTTAGGGGATTTGCGTGATGGACCTGCCGTTTCTGATCGGAGCCATTCTGGGCTCGGGCCTGTTCATCGTGTTCGGCCGTCCGCCGGCAGAAAAGCTGATCGCCTATGTCCAGGACCGCATGCGCGGGAACTAACGGGACTATTCGGGACTTGATTGGGCAAGGCCGCGCAGGGCGGCCCATCGCTCATGGAGTCCCTACGATGTCCATTCTCGCCTGGCTTCTTCTGGGCCTGATCGCCGGCTTCATCGCCAGCAAGCTCGTCAACCGCACCGGCAGCGGCGTGCTGCTGGATATCGTGCTCGGCATCGTCGGCGCGTTCGTCGGCGGCTGGCTGTTCAACCAGTTCGGCAACAGCGGCGTGTCGGGCTTCAATCTCTACAGCCTGGCCGTGGCCACCATCGGCGCCGTCGTCATCCTGGCGCTGTACCACCTGATCTTCGGCCGTCGCGCGCTGTAAGCTCGTAGGGTCCGTCCTCGCCCTTCGACAAGCTCAGGGTGAGGACTACTTTCGACGTCGGCCGCTGAAAACCTCACCCTGAGCTTGTCGAAGGGCGGGGTTTTCAGCCCCCGAGCGTCAGATCTCTTCCTTGAGGAGATCGCCCACCAGATCGCCGATCCACGGGTTGCGAGCCCGTTTCAGGCGCTCGGCGTGATAGATGTGGGCTAGGTCCGCGTAGGCGCGATCGAAATCGTCATTCAGGATCACGTAGTCGAACTGCTCCCAGGCGGCGACCTCGTCCTTGGCGCGCGAGAGGCGGCGGTGGATGACCTCCTCGCTGTCCTGGCTGCGCGCGTGCAGGCGGCGGCTCATCTCGGCCAGCGACGGCGGCAGGATGTAGACCAGCACGCTGTCTTCCTGGGCCTGGGCATGGACCTTCATGGCCCCCTGGAAGTCGATGTCGAACAGGGCGCTCTGCCCCTGCTCCAGCGCCGCCATGATCGGCGGCTTGGGGCTGCCGTAGAAGTTCCCGTAGACCTCAGCCCACTCCAGGAAGGCGTTCTGGTCAATCAGCGCCTGGAATTCTTCGCGCGACGTGAAGTGATAGTCGCGGCCGTGGTGTTCGCCCGGACGCGGTTCGCGCGTCGTGTAGCTGATCGACAGGTGCAGGTCGTTGTGGTCGGCCACCAGGCGGCGGGTCAGCGAGGTCTTGCCGACGCCCGAGGGGGCGACGACCATCAAGAGCAGGCCGCGGGTATTGTGGTGGGGCTTATTCAACGTTCTGGACCTGCTCGCGGAACTGCTCGATCACGGCCTTCAGCTCCAGACCGATCGCGGTCAGGGCGGTCAGGGCCGATTTCGAGCAGAGGGTATTGGATTCTCGCATGAATTCCTGGGAGAGGAAGTCGAGCCGACGACCCGACGCGCCCTCGCCCGACAGCAGACCGCGCGCGGCCACCACGTGGCTGGCCAGGCGGTCCAGCTCTTCGCGCACGTCGGCCTTCACGGCCTGGGCGGCGGCTTCCTGGACGATGCGTTCTTCGCTGGCGGCCTCACCGACCAGTTCGGCCATGCGGCGGGCGAAGCGTTCCTTCAGCACGGCAGGCTGGCCGGCGGCCTCGCGCTCGGCCTGGGCGGTCAGATCCTCGATCTTGTCGATCAGGCCGTTCAGCACCGGATCGAGAGCCGCGCCCTCCTCCTGACGCGCGGCCTTCAGGCCGTCCAGCGCCTGGACGATCGAGGCGGCCATGGCGATCTCGACGGCGGCGCGGGTCTCGGCGTCGTCCTCGTCCTCGCGGGCCTCGATGACGCCCTTCAGGGACAGCAGACCGTCCAGGGTCGGCTTGGCGACCATGCCGGTGGCCACATAGGGCCCGCCGGCGGTCAGGTAGCGCTCCAGCGTGGCGATATTGACCTGGGTCTCGCCCGAGGTCTCGGCGCGCTTGGCCTGGACGTTGACGGTCAGCTGGCCGCGCTGGAAACGGCCTTGCGAGCCTTCACGGGCAGTACGCTCCAGGCTCTCGAAGCCGGGCGGGCCACGGAAGCGGGTCTCGAGGTTGCGGCCGTTGACGCTGCGCGCCTCGACCGCCCAGGTCCAGGCGCCGTGGGCGCCCTCGACCCGGGCGAAGCCGGTCATCCCCGAGATCGCCATGGCGTTACTTCCCCGCCGGCGGAGCCGGCACAACTGGAACGCCTTCACCCGCGCGCTGGCGCTCGATCTGGCGCCACTTGGCGACGTTGGCGTTGTGCTGCTCCAGCGTCGAAGCGAACACGTGGCCGCCCGTGCCGTCGGCGACGAAATAGAGGTCGTTGGTCTTGGCCGGGTTCAGCGCCGCCTCCAGGGCCGCGCGGCCCGGATTGGCGATCGGCGTCGGCGGCAGGCCGTCGATCTTGTAGGTGTTGTAGGGCGTGAACGTATCCAGCTCCGAGCGGCGCAGGCCTCGGCCCAGCGGACGACCGCGCGAGATGCCGTAGATCACGGTCGGGTCGGTATCCAGGCGCATGCCGGTGCGCAGGCGGTTGACGAACACGGCCGCCACCTGCGGACGCTCGCCCTTGTAGCCCGTCTCCTTCTCGACGATCGAGGCCATGGTCACGGCCTCTTCCTTCGACTGGTACGGCAGGCCCGATTGGCGGTTGGCCCACAGCTCGTTCACCAGCTTGTCGCGGGCGTCCATCATGTGCTTGAGCACGACGGCCCGGTCCTCGCCGCGCTGGACCTCGTAGGTCTCGGGCAGGATGGCGCCCTCGGGCGGGGTCGCGGCGCTGCCGGTCAGCAGGTCGGACTTGGTGAGGATGTCCATGACCATGTCCGAGGTCAGGCCCTCGGGGATGGTGATCCAGTGGCGGACGATGCGGCCGTGGCGGATGGCGTCCAGCACCTGGGCCATCGAGGCGCGGCTGTCGAACTCGTATTCGCCGGCCTTCAGGCTGCGAGCCGCGCCCGTCAGCTTGGCGGCGGTCATGAAGATCGAGTTGGAGCGGATCACACCGCCCTGCTCCAGGCTGGAGGCGATCTCCGGCAGGCTGGCGCCCTTGCGCAGCACGACGGTGGTCTTGTCGCCGGCCTTCGCGGCGGGACCCGGGCCGTTATAGACCCAGGCCGCGCCGAGAATGGCGACCATGCCGACCACGACCAGGGTCGTGACGGCGCCGAAGAAGGCGCGGATCAGCCGCCGCCCCACGGACGCGGTTTCGCGACGGTTCGCCCGAGCGGGCGCGCGCTTAGGAGCGCGTGGGGCTCGAGGTGGGGCTGGCGGCTTCTTGCTCACGAGACCTTCTTGAACACCACGGTGGCGTTGGTGCCGCCGAAGCCGAAGCTGTTGGACACGGCCACGTCGATCTTCATCGGCACGGCCTTGTTCGGAGCCAGGTTCATGGCGACGTGAACGTCGGGATTGTCGAGATTGATGGTCGGCGGGGCGATCTGATCGCGGATCGCCAGGATCGAGAAGATCCCCTCGATCGCGCCGGCCGCGCCCAGCAGGTGGCCCGTCATCGACTTGGTCGAGGACATGACGACGTTCTTGGCGTGGTCGCCCAGGAAGCGCTCGACGGCGCCGGCTTCCAGGCCATCGGCCATGGTCGAGGTGCCGTGGGCGTTGATGTAGTCGATGTCCGAGGGCTGGAGCCCCGCGTCCTTCATGGCCGAGGCCAGGGCGCGGCCGCCGCCTTCGCCGTCTTCCGACGGGGCGGTGATGTGGTGGGCGTCGCCCGACAGGCCGTAGCCGACCACTTCGGCGTAGATCTTCGCGCCGCGCGCCTTGGCGTGCTCGTACTCTTCCAGGACCAAGGCGCCGGCGCCCTCGCCCATCACGAAGCCGTCGCGGTCCTTGTCATACGGACGCGAGGCCTTTTCCGGGGTGTCGTTCCACTCGGTCGACATGGCGCGGCAGGCGATGAAGCCCGCAACGCCGACCTTGCAGACGGCCGCTTCGGCGCCGCCGGCGATCATCACGTCGGCGTCGCCGTACTTGATCAGGCGCATGGCGTCGCCGATGGCGTGGGCGCCGGTGGCGCAGGCCGTGACGACCGCGTGGTTGGGGCCCTTGAAGCCGTATTTGATCGAGACCTGGCCCGAGATCAGGTTGATCAGGGCCGAGGAGATGAAGAACGGGCTGACGCGGCGGGGGCCCTTGGCCTCCAGTTCCAGCGCGGTGTCGGCGATCGTCGACAGGCCGCCGATGCCCGAGCCCAGGATGACGCCCGTGCGCCACTTGTCCTCGTCGGTCTCCGGGACCCAGCCCGAATCCTTGATGGCTTCGTCAGCGGCGGCGATGCCGTAGAGAATGAAATCGTCCACGCGCTTCTGGTCGCGCGGGCTCATGGTCAGGTCGGGGTTGAACGAACCCTCGATGTCCGGGCCGCCGCCGCCGCGTCCGTCGACGCGCGGAACCTCGCAGGCGACCTTGCAGGCATACTCGGTCGGATCGAAGGCCGTGATGCGATTGGCGCCGGACTTGCCGGCGAGGATGTTCTTCCAGGTAACGTCAACGCCCTGGCCCAGAGGGGTCAGCAGGCCGATACCCGTGACGACAACTCTACGCATGGATCACTCCCAAACCTTCGATGCGGGGCGCGATATTTGGGGAGTCCCCCAAGGAAGCGCCACTCGCGAATCCCTATTCCTAGAGATTCTGGGCCTCAAACGAAAACCGCCGCGCGCACGATGGCAAGAGCCCGTGCGACGCGGCGGAAATGGTCAGGTTCGACTAGCGAACTCGACGCCTTTTAGGCGGTCTTTTCCGTGATGAACTTCACGGCGTCGCCAACGGTCTGGATGTGTTCAGCGGCGTCGTCGGGGATTTCGATGTCGAACTCCTCTTCGAACGCCATCACCAGCTCAACGTTGTCGAGGCTGTCGGCGCCCAGGTCGTCGATGAAGGAAGCCTTCTCGGTGACCTTCTCGGGATCGGCATCCAGGTGTTCGATGACGATCTTACGCACGCGCTCGAGAATGTCGGACATTCGGTTCAGTCCCTCGTTATGGAAATTTCGGCCAACAAACAGCGAAGTGAAACCTCGCTATTCGCAGGAATTGTCGGGCGCCACCTAACACGTTCCTTTTCGGCTTGCTAGCGGCAGACCGAAAACGAAGTGGGCGGTTTCAGATCATGGCCATGCCGCCGTTGACGTGCAAGGTCTGACCGGTGACGTAGCCTGCCTGATCGCTCGCCAGGAAAACGCACGCCGCGGCGATATCGCTCCCCTCGCCCAGCTTGCCGGCGGGAATCGTCGACAGGATGCCGGCCTTCTGCTGCTCGTTCAGCGAGTCGGTCATCGGGCTGGCGATGAAGCCTGGCGCCACGCAGTTGACCGTCACGCCACGGCTGGCCAGCTCTTGAGCCAGGGCCTTGGAGAAGCCGATCATGCCGGCCTTGGAGGCCGCGTAGTTGGTCTGGCCGGGGTTGCCGGTCACGCCCACCACCGAGGTGATGCCGATGATGCGGCCGGCGCGGCGCTTCATCATGCCCTTGGCGGCCGCGCGGGCCAGGCGGAAATAGCCTTCCAGGTTGACCTTGATCACGGTCTCCCAGTCCTCGTCCTTCATGCGGACGATCAGGCCGTCGCGGGTGACGCCCGCATTGGCGATGACGATATCCAGCGGCGCGCCGGCGGCTTCCTCGGCCTTGGCGACCAGGCCGTCGACGGCGGCTGAGTCGGAGAGATTCGCGGCGACATACGAGACGCGCTCGCCGAACTGGGCGGCCAGCTCCTGGAGAGCCGATTCGCGGGTGCCCGAGAGCACGACGTGGGCGCCTTGCTCATGCAGAGCCTTGGCGATGGCGCCGCCGATGCCGCCGGTGGCGCCGGTGACGAGAGCGGTCTTGCCGGTCAGATCGAACATGTGTCGGTCTCCCAATCCAAAATTGTCATCCCGGCCGCAGAGCCGGGATCGCCGGAAACGCCGGCGCTTGTTGCGTTCCCGGCTCTGCGCGCTTCGCGCTTGGCCGGGATGACAGTTTCTAAAGCGAGGCCGCGAAGGCTTCGAGATCGGCGGGCGTGTTCAGCGGCGTCGCTTCCGAATCCGGGGCGATGCGCTTGGCCATGCCCGAGAGCACCTTGCCGGCGCCGGCTTCGGCGAAACGCGTGATGCCGCCTTCGGTGGCCAGCCAGGTCATGCTCTCGCGCCAACGGACGCGGCCGGTGACCTGCTCGACCAGCAGCTTGCGGATGACGTCCGGATCGTGGACCGGGGCGGCGGTGACATTGGCCACCAGCGGCGCACGCGGGGCGATGATGGTGGTCTTTGAGAGGGCCTCAGCCATCTCGTCGGCCGCCGGCTGCATCAGCGGGCAGTGGAACGGCGCCGAGACGTTCAGCGGAATGGCGCGCGCGCCCAGTTCCTTGGCCTTCTCGATGGCCTTGTCGACCGCAGCTTTGGAGCCCGAGATCACGACATTGCCGTTGTTGTTGTCGTTGGCGACGACGCAAACGCCGACTTCCGAGCCGGCCGCAGCGGCCGCTTCGGCAAGAGCCAGGTCGGTCTTCGGACCAATTAGCGAGGCCATCGCGCCCTCGCCCACCGGCACGGCGCGCTGCATGGCCTGGCCACGCAGCTTCAGCAGGCGCGCGGTGTCGGCCAGGGTGATGGCGCCGGCGGCGGCCAGGGCCGAATATTCACCCAGGCTGTGGCCAGCCACGAAGGCGGCGCGATCGATGCCGACGCCGAATTCCTTCTCCAGCGTGCGGGTGACCGCCAGGCTGACAGCCATCAGGGCCGGCTGGGCGTTCTCGGTCAGGGTCAGGTCGCCTTCGGGACCTTCCTTCATCAGCGAAAACAGCTTCTGGCCCAGGGCGTCGTCGATCTCCTGGAAGACCTCGCGGGCGCTGGCGAAGGCCTCGGCGAGATCGACGCCCATGCCGACCGACTGGCTGCCCTGGCCGGGAAAAATGAAGGCGATGCTCATGGTGGCCCGCTCCTTCTCAAGTCAATTCAAGGCCGGGAGGGTTAGGGTAAAGCCCCGCCCCCGGCAAGTCCGACCGCCTTCTTGAACCTGGACCTTGAGCCGTCTTGCTTTCCGCGCGGCGAGGTTCAAATTGCCGGCGCACCGGCTGCGGAGCGCTGCTGGACGTTTGGAGAGTCCCCATGAAACGCCTGATCGCCAGCCTTGGCGTCGTCGCCCTGCTCGCCGCCTCCCCCGCCATGGCCGCCCTCAAGGTCGGCGACAAGGCGCCCGACTTCACCGCCAAGGCCGCCCTGGCCGGCAAGGACTTCGACTTCAAGCTGGCCAAGGCCCTGAAGAAGGGCCCGGTGGTCCTGTACTTCTTCCCGGCCGCCTACACCGCGGGCTGCACCGCCGAAGCCCACGAGTTCGCCGAGGCCACGCCCGAGTTCGAAAAGCTGGGCGCCACGGTGATCGGCGTCACGGCCGGCAATGTCGACCGCATCAAGGACTTCTCGAAGGAACACTGCCGCGACAAGTTCGCGGTGGCCTCCGCCGACGCCGCCCTGGTCAAGAGCTACGACGTGGTGCTGTCGCAGAAACCGGAATGGTCGAACCGCACCTCGTACGTGATCGCCCCGGACCACAAGATCCTGCTCAGCTACACCGACGGCAACTTCGCCGGCCACGTCACCCAGACCATGGACGCGGTGAAGGCCTACACGGCCAAGAAGTAGCCAGCCTTTTCAGGTTCCGGCCAGCCGCGCGGGTTGAGGCTCGCGCGGCGCACGGGAGATGATCGGCCATGATCGATCCCGCCCATATCGACCTCTCCGGTCTCGAACTCGGGCTGCGCGGCGTGGCCATCGGCGCCTTCGCCGCCACGGGCGTGTCCCTGGCCGCCAGCCGCAAGATGACGCCGACGCGCTGGGTCGGCGTGCTGCTGATGGCCTGCGCCATCGCCCATGGCTTCGAGAGCCATTTCTTCTACACGACCCATCTTCACTTCAGCGCCCTGACCTGGCTGCTCAGCTCGATGGCCGCCGGCGTCTTCTGGCTGTTCTGCTCGGTGCTGTTCGAGGACGAGCCGAAAATCCCGGTGTGGCGCTTCGCCGTGCCCGGCCTGGCGCTGGCGCTGTGGCTGCCCGGCGCCTTCCTGCCGCCCTCCCCGGCCCGCGCGGTCGCCTGGTGGATCTTCGCCGCCTCGTCGTTGCTGATCCACCTCCACATCCTGCTGATGACCTGGCGCGGCTGGCGGATCGACCTCGTCGAGCGGCGCCGGCATCTGCGCGCCCCGATCGCGGCGGCCGCGACCGGCTATATGCTGGTCCAGACCCTGTGCGACTTCGGCCTCGGCAAGGGTCCCGTCCTGCCCAGCCTGATCCAGGCCGCCGCCCTGGCCGCTCTGGGGATCGGTTCGGCCCTGGCCCTGCTGCGCGCCGAGCCCGTGCTGGTCCAGGCCTCCCCCGCCGCCGGCGAACCGCCCGTGGTCAAGCCCGCCGAGACCCTGGACCTCACCCCGGCCGACCGCCTGGTCCTGGCGCGCCTGGACAAGGCGATGAACGAAAACGAGGTCTGGCGCGGAGAGGACCTGTCCATCGGCGCCCTGGCGGCCCTGGTCGGCGCGCCCGAACATCGCCTGCGCAAGCTGATCAACGGCACGCTGGGCCACCGCAACTTCGCCGACTACGTCAACGGCCGGCGGATCGAGGCGGCCAAGGTCGCGCTGTCCGATCCGGAACAGGCGCTGAAGTCGGTCTCGACCATCGCCTACGAACTGGGCTTCGCCTCGCTGGGGCCGTTCAACCGCGCCTTCCGCGCCGCCACGGGCGTGACCCCGACCGCTTGGCGTCAGGACGTCACCCCGACCCATCCGCACCTGCGGCTGGTCGAAACCGGCGAAGGCGCGTCGAAACCCGACAAACGGGCCTGATTTCAAGTTCGGCGCGACGGATGGAGGCCCGGCCGCTTCCTTGGCGAGGTCCTCTCATCGGAGCCCCCCATGCTCGACGCCCTTCTCCCTTTCGGCCGCAACTGGCTGTCCTCCATGCAGGTCGACGTCACTCGCTATGTGGTCTTTTCAGTCAGCGTCTGGCTGGCCCTGTGGGTTGTGCTGGCGGTCCCGCTGGCTGGCCGCAAGATCCGCGACAGCCGCCCGGCCGCGCGCCAGCTGCTGATCGAGTTCCTGACCTCGATCCGCTCGATCATGATCTTCTCGACCCTGGGCCTGCTGACCTTCGGCCTGTTCCGCGCCGGTTGGCTGCCAGGGCCTTACATCGCCAAGAGCTGGGGGCCGGTGTGGTTCTGGACCAGCCTGGTCCTGATGATCCTGGCCCACGACGCCTGGTTCTACTGGACGCACCGGCTGATCCATGACCGGCGGCTGTTCCGGCGCTTCCACCGCCGGCATCACCGGTCGAACAATCCCTCGCCGTTCACCGCCTACAGCTTCGATCTGGGCGAGGCCTTCATCAACGGCGTGTTCGTGCCGCTGTGGATGATCCTGGTCCCGACCCAGTGGCCGGTGGTGGGCCTGTTCATGCTGCACCAGATCGTCCGCAACACCATCGGCCACTCGGGCTACGAGCTGTTCCCCGCCCGCAAGGACGGCCGGCCGCTGATCCCGTTCGTGACGACCGTGACCCACCACGACCTGCACCACGCGCAAGCCGGCTGGAACTACGGGCTCTATTTCACTTGGTGGGACAAGCTGATGGGCACCGAGCACCCGGAATATCTGAAGCGGTTCGCGCAGGTGACCGCCCGCAAGGACCGCAAGCTGGAGGCTACCAGCCGACCTTCACCAGCTTGATCATGGCGCGGGCGTCCTGCAGCCGCCAGCTTTCGCGCTGATTGTTGACGCCCCGCACGCTGACGGTGAACTCGGCGGGGATGTCGAACGGCCGGGTCAGGCTCAGATCGACGCCCTCGTCGCCCGTCGAACCGCCGCCGAAGGCGATCGAGCCGACCGGCCGGCCGTCCAGGGTCAGGGACGAGCGGATGTTGGCGCGGGCGATCGGGATCTTGCCGGGCACGGCGATGGCCTGGCTGGCGTCCATGTCCATCGAGACGCGCACATAGTTGGCGCGCGGCAGGATGCCAAAGCCGAACGCCTTGGACATCGACGAGCGCACCTTGGCCTCGCGATCGTTCCAGGAGGCGCCGACGGCCATCGACCGGTCGCCCACGCTCTCGGCGTCGGGCTTCTTCGACAGGTTCAGGTCGAGGTCGTAGGTCGGGTTCTCGATCATGCCCGACGAGCGCAGCGTCAGGGCGACCTTCTCGGTGTCGGAAGAGAGGTCCAGCGGCAAGGCCGCCGAATAGCCGGTGAAACGGCCTTCATAGGCCGAGACCGAGGTGACGGGCTTCTGGATGATCTCGGCGCGCGCGACGCTGCTCAGCGCCACGGCCGACAGGATCATACAGGAGATGGCGACGCCCCGGTTCATCAAGGCTTTCCCTAGCACAGATGGCGCGACCGACAAGCCGAGCAAGTCTATTTTCCGAACGAATCCAGCCCTTCCAGCTTCTTCGTGAGCTTCTCGATCATTTCGGCCTGCATCTTGGGCGTGACATCCGCCACGACCTTGGCGGCGGCCGGTCCCAGCAGCGGCATCTTGCGCAACACGCGCTGCCCCATCGGACTTTCATAGAAATCCACCAGGGCCTGGAGCTCGTCCTCGGAATAGACTTCGGCATAGGCGGGGATCAGCCGCTCCATCATGTCGCTCATGAAGCCGCCCGCGAAGATCTCGTCCATCGTCTCGCTCAGGGCGCTGCTCAGCTGGGTCTTCTGCTGGTCGCTGAGGTTCTTCCGCTGGGCGACGGTGAGCTCGACCTGCTGGCGCAACATGGTCTGCAGCATCGGGACCATGTTCTCCTCGATGTGCATGGCCACGACCATGCGGCGCGTCAGGGCCAGGGTCTTGGCCGTGGGCTCGGCCGAGGCGACAGCCGGTGCGGCCAGGGCGCAGGTCAGCGCCAGGATGGTCAGGAACTTCCGCATCACGCCTTCCCCAGTAAGAACAGGGCTTAGCTCTAAAGGGGCTCAACCTTGAGGGGCAAGACCCAAAGCTTCCTTGCCTTTCGGCCTCGTCTTCTGTAAGAGCGCGCGTTCTCACGGAAGGCGGTCTTGCACGCACCCATCCGGGACCGGGGATTTCCCCGCTCGGTGTGCAGGAACCATCGTGGACGTCGGACTTCCGCCGACGACCGCGCCGCCTTCCACAGCGGAAGAAGGAAAACATGGCGTTCTACGAACACGTGGTCATCGCGCGGCAGGATATCTCGCCGCAACAGGCCGAAGCTCTGAACGAGCAACTGAAGACCCTCATCGAAGAGAATGGCGGCCACATCGCCAAGATCGAGTACTGGGGCCTTCGCAACCTCACCTACCGCATCAAGAAGAACCGCAAGGGCCACTATTCCCTGCTCGCGATCGACGCCCCGGCGCCGGCCGTGAAGGAAATGGAGCGCCAGCTGCTGATCAATGAAGACGTCCTGCGCTTCATGACGATCCGCGTCGAAGAGCTGGACCTGGAACTGTCGCCGGTTCTGGCCCGTCGTGATCGTCCTGATCGCGCCGAGCGCCCGCGCGAAGACTTCGCGCCGCAAGCGCAAGCCCAAGCGTAAGGGAGAAAGAGATCATGACCGATACGACTGCTCCCGAAGCCGGCGCTCCGGCCGCCGCCGCTGGCGGCGCTCGCCGCCCGTTCTTCCGTCGCCGCAAGGTTTGCCCGTTCTCGGGCGCCAACGCGCCGAAGATCGACTACAAGGACGTGAAGCTGCTGCAGCGTTACGTCTCGGAACGCGGCAAGATCGTTCCGTCGCGCATCACCGCGGTGTCGGCCAAGAAGCAACGCGAACTGGCCAAGGCCATCAAGCGCGCCCGCTTCCTGGCTCTGCTCCCCTACGTCGTGAAGTAAGGGAGACACCACGATGAAAGTCATTCTGCTCGAACGCGTTGAAGGCACCGGCGTCCTGGGCGACGTGGTCACCGTGAAGGACGGCTTCGCCCGTAACTTCCTGCTGCCGCGCCACAAGGCTCTCCGCGCCACCAAGGCCAACGAAGCCACCTTCGAAGCGCAACGCGCCGAGATCGAGGCCCGCAACGTCCGCAACCGCGAATCGGCCGCTTCGAACGGCGAGTCGCTGGACGGCACCCAGTACGTCCTGATCCGTCAGGCTGGCGAAAGCGGCCAGCTGTACGGTTCGGTCGCTGGCCGTGACGTCGCCGACGCCATCAAGGCCGAAGGCGGCAAGGTCGACCGCTCGATGGTCGTGCTGGACAAGCCGATCAAGACGCTGGGCGTCCACGAAGTGAAGGTGAAGCTGCACGCTGAAGTGACCGTCACGGTCACCCTCAACATCGCGCGCAGCCAGGACGAAGCCGATCGCCAAGCGCGCGGCGAAAACGTGATCAACTCGCAATTCGAGGAAGATCGCGCGGCCGAAGCCGAAGCCGCCCAAGACATGGCGGAAGGCGGCGCCGGCTCGTTCGAAGGCGACCACTACGAAGCCTAATTCCAATCCCGTCAGGGTTTGTAGGTTTTCAAGAGAACGGCGCGGAGCAATCCGCGCCGTTTTTTCTGCGCCGCAGCATAGAATTGCTCCGCTTGTAGCTTTTGTGACGAGAATCCATGTTCGTCGTGGGGGCGATTGAAGACCCCTGTCTCGGGGCGAGCACGTACGTCTGAGCCCCGGCCAAAAACGGGGATTACGTATGCGCTACAAGACCTTGCTGCTGGCCGCCGCATCGCTGACGGCCGCCGCCTCCACCCTGGCCCAGGCCCAGACCGCCGCCGCGCCCGCCGACGACAACACCAATGTCGACGAGATCGTCGTCACCGGCACCCGCACCGCCGGCCGCTCGCGCCTCGACACCCTGGCGCCCGTCGATGTCGTCACCGCCAAGACCCTGCAACAGCGCGGCAGCACCGAACTGGCCACCGCCCTGGCCGCCACGGTCCCGTCCATCACCTTCCCGCGTCCGTCCAACACCGACGGCACCGACTCGGTTCGTCCCGCCGTGCTGCGCGGCCAAGGTCCCGACCAGACCCTGGTGCTGGTCAACGGCACCCGCCGCCACGCCACGGCGCTCGTGAACCTGAACGGCTCGGTGGGCCGCGGCTCGGCCGCCGTCGACCTGAACGCCATCCCGTCCGTCGCCCTGGACCGCATCGAAGTCCTGCGTGACGGCGCCGCGGCCCAGTACGGCTCGGACGCCATCGCCGGCGTCATCAACCTGCGCCTGCGTGAAGCCGACCACGGCGGCGGCGTCACGGTCACGGCCGGCAAGTACATCACCAGCTTCGACGGCCTGCAGACCGGCCAGAAGCAGAAGCGCCGCGACGGCCTGACCAAGACCGTCGCCGGCTGGCAGGGCCTGAAGCTGGGCTCGGACGGCTTCCTGACGCTGTCGGCGGAATATGTCGATCGCGGCTTCACCAACCGCAGCGACACCGACACCCGCGTCACCCCGCAGCGCGTGACCTCGCGCTTTGGCGATCCCGAGGTCGAGCAGGTCAGCTTCTACGCCAACGCCGGCAAGCCGATCGGCGACAACTGGCAGCTCTACGGCTGGTACGGCTATCAGCAGCGCGATAGCGAGGCCTCGGCCACCTATCGCCTGCCCACCGACGCCAGCCAGACCATCACCAGCGTCTATCCCAACGGCTACCTGCCGCTGATCACCACCAACACCGAGGACGTCACGGCCGCCATCGGCCTGCGAGGCGACCTGGCCGGCTGGAAGATCGACACCAACCTGGTCTACGGCAAGAACGACCTCGACTTCGGGGTCAAGAACACCCTGAACCCGTCGTATGGCCCGACCTCGCCGACCCAGTTCCAGGCTGGCGGCCTGACCTATGACCAGGTGGTGTTCGGCCTCGACGCCAGCCAGGAATTCGACGTCGGCCTGGCAGGACCCCTGAACGTGGCCTTCGGCCTGGAAGCCCGCCGCGAGACCTACCAGATCAACGCCGGCGAGGTGGCCTCGTACGCCCGCGGCACGGTCTCGCCCACCCTGTCGTTCGGCTCGCGCGGCTTCACCGGCTTCACGCCCAGCAACGTCGTGGACGTCGATCGCAACGCCGTTGGCGCCTATCTGGACCTGGAAGGCAAGCTGACCGACAAGCTGACCGCCTCCGCCGCCGTCCGTCACGAGCACTATTCGGACTTCGGCAACAACACGAGCTGGAAGCTGTCGAGCCGCTACGACTTCACCGACGCCTTCGCCATCCGCGGCGCGGTCTCGACCGGCTTCCGCGCCCCGAGCCTGCAGCAGCAGTACTTCACCTCGACGTCGATCCTGTACATCAACCAGCTGGTCGGCGGCGTGACCACGGCCGTGCCGTTCGAGACCGGCACCTATCCGTCGGTCAGCGTCGTCGGCAAGGCCCTGGGCGGCAAGCCGCTGGAGCCGGAGAAGTCCAAGAACTTCTCGCTGGGCGCGGTCTACCACAAGGGCCCGTTCGAGCTGACGGTCGACGCCTACCAGATCAATGTCGACAACCGCATCGTCCTGTCCGAAACCCTGACCGGCAGCGCCACGGCGGCGGCGGGCACCAACGCCCGGGTGATCTTCGACCTGCTGTCGCCCGCGGGCGCCTCGGCCGGCCGCTTCTTCACCAACGGCGTCGACACCAAGACCAAGGGCGTCGACATCGTGGCCCGCTACCGGATCCTAGACGAACAGGCCGGCACGTTCGACCTGACGGCGGCCGCCAACGTCAACGACTTCAAGGTCAACCGCACGCCGTCCACCACGGTGCTACCGACCCCGACCACGCTGTTCGGCCGCCAGGCCGTGCTGCGCTTCGAGGAAGGCACGCCGCGTAACAAGGTCTCGCTGCAAGGCGACTGGAGCAAGGGTCCGTGGGGCGCCACCCTGCGCACCACCCTCTATGGCAATGTCCTATCGCCCGGCACCGCCGCCGACGGCAGCGGCGACTGGCACACGGGCTCGCAAGGCATCGTCGATCTGGAAGCCCGCTACCGCTTCGGCGACCACACCACCGTGTCGGTCGGCGCGGACAACCTGTTCGACCAGTATCCCGACCAGGTGCCGCCGAACCTCAACACCAGCGGCGGCAACCCGTTCTCCAGCTTCTCGCCGTTCGGCTTCAACGGCCGCTTCCTCTACGGCCGCCTGGCGATCAACTGGTAGACGCTAAAACCGCGCAAACGTTTGGGCCCGGAGAGCGATCTCCGGGCCTTTTCCTTGCCAGAAAAGTGCAATTGCACAGGCCACGCGCAAGCGTCCGCTTCTGACGTGCGGCCGTCAGAATATACACAGAACATCCCCGTTCATGTGGAGCCCCGCGACCATCTGACCGAGCGTCTGAAACCCCGTCGCGTTAATATCCGCCGATGTCCCTCGTACCCGCGCTCGACCTCGTTCTCCCCGGCCTTCCCGAGCCCACGATCAACGTGGCGCCGCACAATATGGAAGCCGAGCAAGCCCTGCTGGGCATCCTGCTCTACGACAACGCCGCGTACGAACGCCTGACCGACAGCCTGCAGGCGCGCTGCTTCTACGAGCCCCTGCACCAGCGCCTGTTCCAGGCGATCGAGACCCACGTCCGCAAGGGCCAGCTGGCCGAGCCGATCCTGCTGGCCGACGAGTTCAAGGCCGATGTCGCCTTCGCCGAACTGGGCGGCCTGCGCTATCTGGCCGACCTGGTCGACCGCGCCCCGCCGGCGGCCAACGCCGGCGACTATGCCCGCGTGATCTTCGACCTGTCGCTGCGCCGCGAGCTGATCCGCATCGGCGGCGACATCGCCACCGCGGCCCACGGCGGCGTCGACAAGAACGACGAGAAGAAGACCGCCCGCGACCAGATCGAGTCGGCCGAACAGCAGCTCTACAGCCTGGCCGAAAGCGGCACGGCCTCGTCGGGCTTCGTGTCGTTCGGCGACGCCCTGCGCGGCGCCGTCGAGATGACCGCCGAGGCCTACAGCCGCGAGGGCGGCATGTCGGGCGTCTCGACCGACCTGATGGACCTCGACCAGAAGATCGGTGGTCTGCACCCGTCCGACTTGATCGTCCTGGCCGGCCGTCCGTCGATGGGCAAGACCGCGCTGGCGACCAACATCGCCTTCAACATCGCCAAGAAATACGCCTACGAGATCCAGCCCGACGGCACCAAGAAGACCGTCCAGGGCGGCGTCGTGGCCTTCTACTCGCTGGAAATGAGCGCCGAGCAGCTGGCCCTGCGTATGCTCGCCGACGCCTCCGGCGTGTCGGGCGACAAGCTGCGTAAGGGCGAGATCGACGCCTCCGAGTTCGGCCGGGTCCGCGACGCGGCCATGGAGCTGCAGGAAGCGCCGCTGTTCATCGACGCCACCGGCGGTATCTCCATCGCCAAGCTGACCGCCCGCGCCCGTCGCCTCAAGCGCCAGATGGGCCTGGATCTGGTCGTGGTCGACTACCTGCAGCTGGTCACCGGCTCGGACCTGTCGTCCAACGCCAGCCGCGTGCAGGAAGTCTCGCAGATCACCATGGGTCTCAAGGCCCTGGCCAAGGAACTGGCCTGCCCGGTCATCGCGCTCTCACAGCTGTCGCGTCAGGTCGAACAGCGCGACGACAAGCGGCCCCAGCTCTCCGACCTTCGGGAATCGGGCTCGATCGAACAGGACGCCGACATGGTGTGGTTCGTGTACCGCGAGGCCTACTACGTCGGCCGCGCCGAGCCGCGCGAAGGCACGCCCGAACACCTGACCTGGCAGGAAGAGATGGACCGTCTGCACGGCCTGGCCGAGGTGATCATCGCCAAGCAGCGTCACGGCCCCATCGGCACCGTGCGCCTGTCGTTCAACAGCGACACCACCAAGTTCGGCAACCTGGCCCGCGACCACTACTTCGCCCAGGCGCGGAACATTCCGTCGGACGAGTAGCCTTTAAAACTGTCATCCCGGCCAAGCGCGCAGCGCGCCGAGCCGGGACCGCGGCAAGCTCCGAGCATCCGGCGGTCCCGGCTCTCCGCTTCGCTGCGGCCGGGATGACAAGCTTGGGGGTTTAGGCCACCGTCCCCGCCTCGCCCCCTCACTCGACGAGTCACATGGACTTCAGCCCCCTGCCCACCTCCAGCCTGGTCGGCGCCTTCCTGCTGGCGTTCCCGGCGCTGTTCTCGATCGTCAATCCGGTCGGGGCGTCGCTGATCTTCGACCAGGCCATGGGCGGTCGCGCGCGGTCCGAGCGGCTGCGGCTGGCGCGGCTGATCGGCTTCTACGCCTTCCTGGTGCTGCTCGGCTCGCTGCTGCTGGGCGGCTATATCCTCAACTTCTTCGGCGTCAGCCTGGGCGCCCTGCGGGTGGCCGGCGGTCTGGTGGTGGCGATCCGCGCCTGGGGCCTCTTGATGGACCCGCAGGAGCACGAGGACCGCAAGACCAGCCAGACTGAGCCGGCCCAGAGCCATGAGGACGTGGCGTTCTTCCCGCTGACCATGCCGTTCACGACGGGCCCTGGCTCGATCTCGGTGGCCATCGCCCTGTCCTCCCAGCGTCCGACCGAGGGCGACGCCGTCGCGCCGTTCTTCATCGGCGCCAGCCTGGCCGCCGCCGCCGTGGCGGTCCTGGTCTGGCTGCTCTACAGCGCCTCGGGCCGGGTCATGCGCCTGCTGGGCCAAGGCGGAGCCCGGGTGCTGTCCCGGCTGGTGGCGTTCCTGCTGCTGTGCATCGGCGTGCAGATCATCGCCTCGGGGGCCGAGAACCTGGTCGCGCGGTTCCTGGCCGTGCATCACGGTTGAACCGCCTGCCCGCCTCGGCTACGCCCCACCCGTGACCGACACCCGCATCACCATCGACCTCGACGCCCTGGCCGCCAACCACGCGGCGCTGCGCGCGCGCGCCGGCGGGGTCGAGGTGGCGCCGGCGGTCAAGGCCGACGGCTATGGCCTGGGCGCGGCCCAGGTCGCCGACCGCCTGTGGGCCGAGGGCGCCCGCACCTTCTATGTCGCTCGCCTGGCCGAAGGCGTAGCGTTGCGTGAGGCGCTGGGCGACCGCGAGGCGACCATCCACGTGCTGGACGGCGCCACGCCGGGCTCCGGCGACACGCTGGAAGGCGCCAAGCTGACCCCGGTGCTCAACAGCCTGCCCCAGGTCGAGGCCTGGAACGCCCAGGCCCGCGCCGGCCGGCTGAGGGCCGCCCTGCACGTCGACACCGGCATGAACCGCCTGGGCCTGCGCCCCGAAGAACTGAAGGTTCTCGTCGGCGCCTTCGACCGCCTCAAGCGCCTCGACATCGAACTGGTCGTCAGCCACCTGGCCTGCGCCGACGAGCCCGCCCATCCGCTGAACGCGAGCCAGCTGGAACGCTTCCAGGAGGCCGTCGCCCTGCTGCCCAACGCCCGGCGCAGCCTGGCCAATTCGGCGGGCATCTTCCTGGGCGAGGCTTTCCGCTTCGACCAGGCCCGGCCGGGCATCAGCCTCTATGGCGGCGGTCCCGAGGGCCGGCCGCATCCGGAGATCCGCGCCGTCGCCACGGTCGAGGCTCCCATCCTGCAGGTCCGGGTCGTGCCGCGCGGCGAGAGCATCGGCTACGGCGCCGGCTGGACGGCCAGCGAGACCACCCGCGTGGCGATCATCGCGGCCGGCTATGCCGACGGCGTCCCGCGCGCCGCCTACCCGCGCGGCGCTGTGTGGTTCGACGGCGCCCTGCGGCCGATGCTGGGCCGCGTCTCCATGGACCTGATCGCCGTGGACATCACCGATTGTGACGCCGCCCGCCCCGGCGCGATGGTCGAACTGTTCGGTCCGAACCTGCCGATCGACGACGCGGCGCAGGCCGCCGGCACCTCGGCCTACGAGCGCCTCACGCGATTGACGCTCCGCGCGACGCGCCGCTATGTGGGGTCGCGGGGCGGCTAGGGTTCAGCCTGCGCTAGAGTATCGCCCGGGGGCGCGTCGATGTCGGAACTGTACCAGGAAGCCAAGCGGGCGCTGCTGACCGCCGCCCGCCAGGAAGCCGGCTGGCGCTGGGTCGCCCTGGCCGTCGTGGTCGCCGCCATCGGCCTGTTCCACCACCTGATCGGCTTCAAGCTGGTCGGCGCCCATGCCGACTTCTGGCGCGCGCCGCACAACGACATGGCCACCATGCTGGCCGGCCAGGAGGCGGTGTTCCGCCACGCCTGGCGCTTCCCGCTGGTCGCCACCGACAAGCTGCTCTCCCCCACCCTGCTGTCGACCATCTACACCGACAGCATCCCGTGGCTGACGATCGTGCTGAAGGCCACAGGGCTGTGGCATGCGCTGAACGGCCTGGGCCTGTTCTTCCTGATCTCCTACGCCTTGCAGCCGCTGGCGATGATCACCCTGCTGCGGGCCCTGGACGTGCGCCAGGTGGCGCTGCACGCCATGGGCGGCCTGCTGGCCCTGCTGATGCCGGCCTTCCTGATGCGCCATGGCCATGTGGCCCTGAGCGGTCACTGGCTGCCGATCTTCGCCCTGGCCGCCGCCGTCGACAGCATCCGCAACGGCCTGACCCTGCGCCGCGCCGGCGTCTTCGCAGGCCTGGCGGCCCTGGCCATGGGCGTCCACGCCTATCACCTGCCGCCGGTCGGCTTCTGCTTCGCCGCCGCCATGGCCGCCGAGATCGCCCAGAAGCGCCCCAAGGCCTGGATCAGCTGCGCCAAGGCGAGCGCGCTGGTGCTGGGCGGCATGGTCCTGACGGCCGTTCTGCTGGGCTACGGCATCGGCCAGGGCGCCGATGGCGGCAAGAGCGGGACCATCGGCTACTACTCGATGAACATCCTGGGTCCGATCCTGCCGCAAGGCTCGGCCCTGTTCGGCCAGACCTTCGAGGGCGGCTGGTTCAAGCAGACCCTGGACCCCAACGGCGGCCAGTGGTTCGAGGGCTACAACTATCTGGGCGCCGGCGTGATCCTCACCATCGCCGCCGGCATCTTCCTGTCGGTGCGCCACGGCTGGCTGCCGAGCCCGGTGCGCGACTGGAGCCGCCGCTGGCTGCCGCTGACCCTGGCCATGGTCGCCCTGACGATCTGGGCGATCGGCCCCAACCCATATCTGGCCCAGCGCCTGCTGTTCACCGGTCCGAAACTGTCGGGCGTGTTCGAGTGGCTGAGCCTGTTCCGCGCCCACGGCCGCCTGTTCTGGGCCCCGGCCTATCTGCTGACCGCCGTGTCGATCGTGCAGATCGGCCGCTACGCCCGCCCGATCACACTGCTGGCCATCGCCGCCCTCGCCGTCGGCCTGCAATGGGGCGACAGCCACGAGATGCGGGCCGGCGTGCGCCACACCTTCCATGAGGGCGCGCCGTCCTACCACCCGGTCGACCTCGAGAAGGCGGCCGTGCTGCACAACCGACCCTGGGTGTTCGCACCGATCTATTTCTGCGCCAGCAACACCATCGACCAGATGGAGATCTCGCAGCTGACCCTGGCGGCGGTCCGCACCGGCGGCTCGTCCAACGGCGCCTCGACCGCGCGCGGCCAGGGCGGCGACTGCAAGACGCCCGAGGACGCCTTCAAGGTCGCGGCGCCAGGCGACAACCGCATCACCGTGGTCATGGAAGAGAGCGCCGGCGCCGACTACGGCCGCTTCACCCAGCGCATCGACTGCCACCGCTTCCTGCGCGGCCTGATCTGCGGCGCCGGCCTGGACAAGGTCCCGGGCCTGACCGAGATCGCCCCCTATGTCCCGAACGGCGGGCGCACGCTCACCCAGGTCAATTTCGACCAGGGCGTCAGCCCGCCGGAGCTGGTCTCGGGCTGGTCGGCCGCCGATCCCAAGGGCATCTGGTCCAACGGCCCGCGCTCGACGATGACCATCAACGTCCCGGGCGTCGCGGCCGGCGCGCCGCTGATCGTCGAACTGCACGCCATGAGCTTCAACAAGCCGCCCGAGGTGATGCAGAAGATCGAGGTCTTCGTGAAGGGCCGCAAGCTGGTGACCTGGAACGTCGAGAAGGCCAACTGGCGGCCCTACCGCGTCAGCATCCCGGCCGACCTGGTCAAGCCGGGCGAGCCTCTGACGATCGAGTACACGATCGGCGCGCCCATGCCCTCGACGCCGGAAGATCCGCGCCGGATCGGCCTGGGCGTCGAGAAGGTGATCGTCAGCCAGTAGCCAGCGCCCGCAGCCGCGCGGCGTTGACGGTCTCGACGGCGGCCTTCAGCACCGCCGCGCTGCCCGCCGCGCCTTCGGCCGTGATGCTGTAGCGGTCGGCGGCGACCACGGCGTAGCGGCCCGACCTGGCGGCGTCGTCCCATTGCTCGGTGACGGTGCGGCCGGCGGCCGTGGTCACGCTCTCGTAGCCGGTGGCCGTGCGGCGGGTGGTCTGCGAGCCGCGCGCATCGTCGCTGGCCCCGACCGAGCCGATCGCGCCCAGGTCGACGACCTCCAGCGTGAAGGCCGCGCCGTCCTTGATGTAGCGAGCGCTGACCTTGGTCATGCCGGGCTCGGTCCCCGGCTGGCTCGTGACATTGGCGCGGGAAAAGCCGCCGACGGTGGCGGGTAGCAACGCCGGCAGGCTGGCCGGCGCCAACGCTCGGGTTCCCTTCACCGCCGCCGCCTCGGCGCGGACGGACTCCTTCTGCAGCTGGCCGACCGTGACCTCGCCGCCATTGACCTCGACCTTGGCCGAGGCGTCCGGGTCCTTCGGCTGGGAACGACCGCAGGCCGTCAAAGCCGCCGTCGCCAGGATCGCCGCGCAGAAGGCCTTGTTTCGCATCGTCCCGCTCCTCATCTGCCTGGACCCTAACGCATCGGCCCACAGCTTGGCTGCGTCCGGCTTTGGCGCAGGGCCTCGCCACCCTGTAGTCTCCCGCTATCCGAGAATCAGGAGCCCCCATGGCCCGCGACGGCGCCGTCTATGCCTGCCAGTCCTGCGGCGCTGTCCAGACCAAGTGGTCCGGACAATGCCCCGCCTGCCAGAGCTGGAACACCCTGGCCGAAGAGGTCGGGGCCAGGCCGCCCGGCGCGCTGTCCTCGACCAAGGCCACCCGCGTGCGCGGCCTGCAGTTCACCGGCCTGGAAAGCGACACGCCCCCGCCCCCGCGTATCCTGACCGGCGTCGACGAATTCGACCGTGTCTGCGGCGGCGGCGTGGTCCCCGGCTCGGCCATCTTGATCGGCGGCGACCCGGGCGTCGGCAAGTCCACCCTGTTGTTGCAGGTCTGCGCCAGCGCCGCCCTGCGCGGGGTGTCCTGCGCCTATATCTCCGGCGAAGAGGCCGTCGAGCAGATCCGCGGCCGCGCCGACCGCATGGGCCTGGCGAAGGCCAATGTCAGCCTGGCGGCCGAGACCTCGCTGCGCGATATCCTGGATGGTCTGAAGCGCGACAACTTCGACCTCGTCGTCATCGACTCGATCCAGACGATGTGGAGCGACGCCCACGAGGCCGGGCCCGGCACGGTTACCCAGGTCCGCGCCTGCGCCACCGAGCTGGTGCGCCTGGCCAAGAAGAAGGGCGTGGCGATCCTGCTGGTCGGCCACGTCACCAAGGACGGTCAGATCGCCGGTCCCCGCGTGGTCGAGCACCTCGTGGACGCGGTCCTGGCCTTCGAAGGCGAGCGCGGTTACCCGTTCCGCATCCTGCGCGGGGCCAAGAACCGCTTCGGAGCCACCGACGAGATCGGCGTCTTCGAAATGGGCGACATCGGCCTGCGCGAGGTCAAGAACCCTTCCGCCCTGTTCCTCAACGAAGGCGGCGAGCGCTCGGCGGGCGCGGCGGTGTTCGCCGGCATCGAGGGCAGCCGGCCCGTGCTGGTGGAATTCCAGGCCCTGGTCGCGCCCTCCGCGTACGGAACGCCGCGCCGCGCCGTGGTCGGATGGGACTCCGGACGCCTGGCCATGGTGCTGGCGATCCTGGAATCCCGATGCGGCCTTGGTTTTGGCGACAAGGACGTCTATCTGAACGTCGCTGGCGGCATCCGGATCACGGAGCCGGCGGCGGATCTCGCGGCGGCGGCGGCCCTGGCCTCGTCCGCCCTGGACGTCGCCCTGCCCCAGGACTGCGTCGTGTTCGGCGAGCTCAGCCTGTCGGGTGAAGTACGGCCCGTCAGCCGGATGGAGACGCGTTTGAAGGAAGCCGCGAAATTGGGATTTGGCCGAGCGCTCGGACCGCTCTCCGGCCTTCCTGAAGGCGGCGGAGCCTTGCCGGTCGCGGGTGTCGCCCGCGTGGCCGACGCCGTCCGTCGCATCGGCGACGAGATCTGGAGCAGCCTGACGTGACGCCGTTCGACATCATCGCCGGGCTGCTACTGCTGGTTTCGGGTGTCACGGGCTGGGTGCGCGGGGCCTCGCGCGAGCTCACCTCGGCGCTGTCGTTCATCTTCGCCGCCGCCATCGCGCTGTTTGGCCTGCGGATCTCGGGCCCGATCTTCCGCAGCCTCATGGACCCCGACTGGGCCGCCACGGCCGCGGCGATCCTGGTGGTGTTCGTCGTCTTCTTCCTGATCTTCCGCCTGATCGGCGGCCAGCTGACCGCCGGCCTGCACGAGACCTCGGCCGGCACGCTGGACCGCGGGGTCGGCGCGATCTTCGGCCTGATCCGAGCGACCGTGATCCTGGGCGTCTTCAACCTGCTGCTGCACCTGGCGACGCCGCCGGACCGCATGCCGCACTGGGTGCAGGACTCGATGTTCTACCCCTTGTCCGAAGCGAGCGGCACGGTGCTCAAGGTCTTCGCCCCGAAGGGCAAGGCCCTGGCCGGCAAGCTGGCCCCCGCCATCAAGGAAGCCGTCCACGAGGGCGGCGACAATACGTCCGGCGAGAAGTCGTCGGATAAAGGCTATGATGATGACCAGCGTCGCAAGCTCGACGACCTGGTGGAGAAATCGCGATGACCTTCCTGGGCCAGTCGACCGACCGGTATTCCTCTCAGCCCGTGCGTGACCCCGAAGACGATACGCTGCGCCTGGAGTGCGGCGTGTTCGGCGTGTTCGGCGTCCGTGACGCGGCGGCCATCGCGGCCCTGGGCCTGCACGCCCTGCAGCATCGCGGCCAGGAAGCCTGCGGCATCGCCGCCTTCGACGGCGCCCGCTTCCACACCGAGCGCCACATGGGCCATGTCGGCGACGCCTTCACCGGCTCGGACCTGGTGCAGCGCCTGCCCGGCAACATGGCCATCGGCCACACCCGCTATTCCACGGCCGGCGGCGCAGGCATCCGCAACGTCCAGCCGATGTTCGCCGATCTCGAGACCGGCGGCGTGGCCATCGCCCACAACGGCAACCTGACCAACTTCCTGACCCTGCGCGAACGCCTGGTACAGGAAGGCGCGATCTTCCAATCGACCTCGGACTCCGAAGTCATCCTCCACCTGATCGCCCGCTCGCGGAAGGCCAAGATCGTCGACCGCTTCGTCGACGCCGTCGGTCAGATCGAAGGCGGCTACGCCCTGGTGGCGATCACCAACAAGAAGATGATCGGCCTGCGCGACCCGCTGGGCATCCGCCCGCTGGTGCTGGGCGACCTGGACGGCAAGCCCGTTCTGGCGTCCGAGACCTGCGCCCTCGACATGATCGGCGCCCGCTTCGTGCGCGACATCGAGCACGGCGAGATGGTGGTGATCGAAGAGACCGGCATCACCTCGACCAAGCCGTTCCAGACCCAGGCCGCGCGCCCCTGCGTGTTCGAATATGTCTATTTCGCCCGTCCCGACAGCGTCGTGAACGGCCGCTCGGTCTATGGCGTGCGCAAGCGCATGGGCCGTAACCTGGCCAAGGAAACCGGCATCGAGGCCGACGTCGTGGTGCCAGTGCCCGACTCGGGCGTGCCGGCGGCCCTGGGCTTCGCCCAAGAGAGCGGCATCCCGTTCGAGATGGGCATCATCCGCAACCACTATGTGGGCCGCACCTTCATCCAGCCGACCCAGGGCGTCCGCGAGCTGGGCGTGCGCATGAAGCACAGCCCCAACCGCGCCATCCTGGCCGGCAAGCGCGTCATCCTGATCGACGACTCGATCGTGCGCGGCACCACCTCGCTTAAGATCGTCCGCATGGTCCGCGAGGCCGGCGCCACCGAGGTCCACCTCCGCTCGGCCAGCCCGCCGATCAAGTGGCCTGACTTCTACGGCATCGACATGCCCGAGCGCGAACAGCTGCTGGCGGCCAACAAGTCGCTGGAAGAGATGGCCAAGTTCCTGGAAGTGGACTCGCTCGGCTTCCTGTCGGTCGAAGGCCTGTACGACGCCCTGGAAGCCGGTCCCCGCGATCCGGCCGCCCCGCAGTTCACCGACCACTACTTCACCGGCGACTATCCGACCCGCCTGACGGACCGCGAGATCGCCGAGGGCCGCAACGAGACCAACGACAAGCAGCTCTCGCTGCTCAGCGCCTAACACCTTCTGACGATTTGCAATTTGCGCTCATCCCCGATAGCGCACGAAGCGACGGCGTTCCTCTGGAGCGCCGTCGTTTTCACGATCGCGCGGTGACATGTCGATTTCCAATATCCTGGCCAAGCTGAAGCTCGAGCCCTACGTCCTGGCCCTGTTCGGCATGGTCGTGCTGGCCTCGATCCTGCCGGTGCGGGGCGAGGCCGCGCACGGCCTGAACATCGTCGTCAAGCTGGCCATCGCCCTCCTGTTCTTCCTGCACGGGGCCAAGCTGTCGCGTGAGAGCGTGGTGGCCGGCGCGACGCACTGGCGGCTGCACCTGCTGATCCTGGCCTTCACCTTCGTGATGTTCCCGATCCTGGGCCTGCTGACCAGCAAGCTGGGCGTCCTGCCGCCGACCCTGGCGGCGGGCATCCTGTTCCTGTGCTGCCTGCCCTCGACCGTGCAGTCGTCGATCGCCTTCACCTCGATCGCGCGCGGCAATGTCGCCGCCGCCGTCGTGGCGGCCAGCGCCTCCAACCTCTTCGGCATCTTCATCACGCCCGTGCTGGTCAGCCTGCTGATGCACACGCAAGGCGGCGCGGCGGGCGGCTGGAAGTCCGTGCAGGACATCGTCGTCCAGCTGCTGCTGCCGTTCATCGCCGGCCAGCTGGCCCGGCCGCTGGTCGCCAAGTGGATCGAGAAGAACAAGCAGCTGATCGGCTATGTCGATCGCGGCTCGATCCTGCTGGTCGTCTACGCCGCCTTCAGCGAGGCTGTGGTCGGCGGCATATGGCACAAGATCTCGCCGGCGCAGCTGGGTATCCTGCTGGCGGTCTGCGGCGCGCTGCTGGCCGTCGTGCTGGCGATCACCACCTATGGCGCACGGGCCCTGGGCTTCTCGCCCGAGGACGAGAAGGCGATCACCTTCTGCGGCTCCAAGAAGAGCCTGGCGACCGGCGTGCCGATGGCCAACATCCTGTTCCCCGGCCCGACGGCGGGGATCATCGTCCTGCCGCTGATGATCTTCCACCAGATCCAGTTGATGGCCTGCTCGGTCATCGCCCAGCACTACGCCAAGAAATACGCCGAACAGGAGATGGAAGCTTAAGGGCTTGCCCTGGTTTCCGTCCGCCCTTCCCTGCTCTAGAACGCGCCCATGACTTCCGACTCCTCCCAGCCGCTGGCCGGCCGCATCGCCCTCGTCACGGGCGCCACGCGCGGCATCGGCGAAGCGGTCGCCCTGGGCCTGGCCAAGGCCGGCGCCCACGTCATCGCCGTGGGCCGCACGCAAGGCGCGCTGGAAGCCCTGGACGACGCGATCCTGCAGGCCACCGGCGAGCGCGCCACGCTTGTCCCGCTGGACCTGCGCGAGGCCGACGGTCTGGATCACCTGGGCGCGGCCATCCATCAGCGCTGGGGCAAGCTGGACATCGTGGTCGGCGCGGCCGGCCTGCTGGGTCCGCTGACGCCCATCAGCCACCTGGAGCCCAAGGGCTGGGACATGATCCTGTCGACCAACCTGACGGCCAACTGGCGCCTGATCCGCTCGATGGACCCGCTGCTGCGCGCTTCGGACGCCGGCCGGGCCCTGTTCTTCTCCAGCAGCGTCGCCAAGACCCGTCCGGCCTTCTGGGGCGCCTATGCCGCCACCAAGGCCGCGCTGGAAGCCATCGTCGACGTCTATGCCGACGAGATGGAGAACACGCCCGTCCGCGCCCTGTGCGTCGATCCCGGCGCCATGCGCACGCGCATGCGGTCCGGCGCCTTCCCGGGCGAGGACACCAGCACCGTCCCCGCGCCCGAGACGATCGTGCCCTTTGTGGTCGATCTGCTCCGTCCGGACCGCGAACCGCCCAGGGGTGTCGTGCGCTTCAAGGAACGCGGTCAGGAATCGGCCAGCGTCGACGCCTGAGAACGATTCGCGAATTGCAAACTTATTTTACAATTCCGGCCGCAAAAGTTGTTCGCTGAGGAACATCCACCCAGGATCGGCGAAATTCGAGGTCATTTTTGACCATTCGATGAACATGTTATACGATTAGCGATTGTTTAACCAACACGGCCCGAGACAGCGTGCGTCAATTTAACGCAAGCCCTCAGGGTCCTCATGGCGCTGTTCTCTCTTGGTCGCGACACCGGTGACACCGCGACGCGCATCACCGACCTGGAAGCCGTGGTCACGGCCATCCAGCGCTCGCAAGCCGTCATCGAGTTCAATCTCGACGGCACGATCATCACCGCCAACGACAACTTCCTGAAGACCCTGGGCTATAGCCTCAGCGAGATTCAGGGCCGCAAGCACAGCCTGTTCGTTGACAGCGCTTACGCCTCCAGCAGCGACTACCAGGAGTTCTGGCGTCGCCTGAACGCCGGCGAGTTCTTCGCCGACAAATACAAGCGCATCGGCAAGGGCGGCCGCGAGGTCTGGATCCAGGCCTCCTACAATCCGATCCTGGACAAGAACGGCAAGGCCACCAAGGTCATCAAGTTCGCCACCGACATCACGGCCATCGAAGACGAGCGCCGCCAGATCGAGGCCGAGCGCAAGGCGACCCAGGACGAGCAGGACCACGTCGTCTCGGCCCTGGCCCAGAGCCTGAACCACCTGGCGCGCGGTGACCTGACGGCCCGCGTGGAAGCGCAGTTCAACGGCCGCTACGCCGTGCTGAAGCAGGACTTCAACGGCGCGGTCGACAGCCTCCGCCAGGCCATGAGCGCCATCGCCGACGCGGCCGGCGGCATGGAAGGCAGCGCCAACGAGATCGCCAGCGCCTCCAACGACCTCTCCAAGCGCACCGAGCAGCAGGCCGCCAGCCTGGAGGAGACGGCCGCGGCGCTCGACCAGATCACCGCCACGGTCCGTCGCAGCGCCGACGGCGCCAAGCAGGCCTCGGCCGCCGCCTCGGCCGCCAGCACCGACGCCGACCGCTCGGGCGAAGTCGTCCGCGAGGCGGTAGCCGCCATGGGCGAGATCGAGAAGTCCTCGGGCCAGATCACCCAGATCATCGGCGTCATCGACGAGATCGCCTTCCAGACCAACCTGCTGGCCCTGAACGCCGGCGTCGAAGCCGCCCGAGCGGGCGAAGCCGGTCGCGGTTTCGCCGTGGTCGCCCAGGAAGTCCGGGCCCTGGCCCAACGCTCGGCCGACGCCGCCAAGGAGATCAAGACCCTGATCGCCAGCAGCACGTCCCAGGTCGAACGCGGCGTGAGGCTGGTCGGCGAGACCGGCCAGGCGCTCAGCGGCATCGTCGGCAAGGTCGGCGAGATCAACGGCCTGATCCGCGAGATCGCCGTATCCTCGCAGGAACAGGCCACCGGCCTCAACGGCGTCAACGACGCGGTGAACCAGATGGACCAGGTCACCCAGCAGAACGCCGCCATGGTCGAGGAAGCCAACGCCGCCTCGGCCTCGCTGCGCGGTGAGGCCCAGGACCTGGCCCAGCTGGTCTCGCGCTTCGAGACCGGCGCCCCGGTGCGCACGCGCGCGCAGGCCCCGGCCTCCAAGGCAGTCCACCGCCCTGCCCCGCGCGCCAAGGCCTATGCCCGCCCGGGCTCGGCCGCGCCGGCGACGAACTGGGAAGAGTTCTAGGGCGTAGCTGCTGCCGCGCCCCGCAACTGGCGCAGCAGCAGGTTCGCCGTGGCCGTCGCCGAGCCGTCACCGGTGAGCGCGGCGGCCACAACCGCCCCGTCCCGCACCGAATAGGCCACGACCGCGCTGGCGCCCGGCGTGCCGCCCAGATGGCCCAGCCACAGGCTCTTGCTGCCGTCGGCCTCTGGAACCTCCACGGCCATCGCGCCCAGGCCGTAGAAGCTGCCGGCGTCGAACATCGGATAGAGCTTCCCGAACATCGCCGCGACCGTCTCCTGCTTCAGCAGCTTGCCGCCCAGCAGCGCGGCCCAGACCCGCGCCATGTCCTGCGCCGAACCCACAGCCCCGCCGGCCGCTCCGGCCCAGGCGGGCTCGATCGGCGCTTCCTTGGCCGAGACCAGCTTGGCGACGTCCTCGGCCTTGTCGCCGACGCTCAGCATCCGCAGCGACGTCAGGCCCAACGGCTTGATGATCCGCGCCTCGACCGAGGCCTGCCAAGGTTGGCCATCGACCTTCTCGATCACCGCGCCCAGCAGGGCGTAGCCGGTGTTGGAATAGCGCCAGCGCTCGCCGGGACACGAGAACGCCCCGTGGCGGGCGATGATCTTCACGTCCTCGTCCAGGGTGTGGGCCCGGCGCTCGGCGCGGGCCTTGAGGTCCTCGTTGGCGCTGAACAGGCCGCCGGTGTGGGCCAGCAGGTCGCGGATCGTGACGACGTCGCCGTTGGGCACGCCGGCCACGTATTGGCCGATCGGGTCTTCCAGCTTCAGCTTGCCGGCCTCGACCAACTGCAGGGCGACGATGGCCACAAGGCTCTTGCCGGCGCTGGCCCAGAACAGCATCGGCGGCTGGTCGCCGCTGTCGGTGCGGCTCCAGGCGCCCTTGCCGGGGATCAGGACGGCGGCGGTCATGGCTGGGGCCTGCGTCGCGCCCTTGGCCTGATTGAAGGCCGCCTCCAGCTTCGCCACGGTCTCGGCGTCCAGCGCAGCCTTGGGGACCTCGCCCAGCAACGGTGGCGTGACCGGCGCATGCAGCGCCGGCCCGGCATAGGTCACCGCGCTCTTGCAGACCACGGGCTTGTAGTCGGCCGCCAGCGCGCTCGCCGGCAGCACGGCCAACACCAGCGCCAGTCCCATCCCCCGCATCGCCATTCCTCCGGTTCAGCTTCAGGAAGCTAAACGCTTATGGCGAAGTTTAGGCTCAGCGCTTCGGCTTTCCCGGACCGGTATTGCCGCGGATCGTGCGCGCGCCGGAGACCGGACGCTTGGGCCCCGCCGCCTTGCCGCCGGCAGCCTTGGCGCCGACCTTGTAGCTGGGCGTCGTCGAGACCTTCTTCTGGACCTTGGGGCCCAGCTTCTTGACCGACTTGACGGCGGCCTTGCCGGGTTCGGCGGCCACAGCGCTTTCGACGGGCGCAGCAGCGACCTTGGCCGGAGCTTTCTTCTTCACCGGCTTAGCCAGGCGCGGATCGGGCAGGCCCGCCTCGATCGCGGCCTTGGCGGCGGCTTCGTCGGCGATGCGCTTGGACTTCTTGACCGTGTTGCGCGAGGCGCGGATGCGTTCCTCCTCGCGCTCACGGCGTTCGAACTCGCGCTTGCCTCGGCCGCTGTGGCCCTTGGCCTCGCCGTCGGCATAGGGGTTGGCGCCCGACTTGATGGTGATGCGCAGCGGCACCCCCGGCAGGTCGAAGCTCTCCCGCAGGCTGTTGATCAGATAGCGCCGATAGTGGTCGGGCATCTGGTCGGCGCGGCTGGAGAACAGCACGAAAGTCGGCGGACGGGCCTTGGTCTGGGCCATGTACTTCGGCTTCACGCGACGGCCCGATACGGCGGGCGGCGGGTGACGTTGCATGGCCATCTGCAGCCAGTCGTTCAGGTCGCGGGTCTTGACCTTGGTCGACCAGTCCTTGTGGATCTTCAGCACGGCCGGCATCAGCTTGTTGACGCCGCTGCCGGTCTCGCCCGACAGCGCCACCACCGGCGCGCCACGCACCTGGGGCAGCATGCGCTCGGCGTGCTCACGGAACGCGGCCAGGGTCGCGGCCTGGTCCTCGATCAGGTCCCACTTGGCCAGCACGAAGACCAGGGCGCGGCCCTCGCGCTCGGTCAGGTCGGCGATCTGCAGGTCCTGGATTTCGAACGGGTGGGTCGCATCCATGACCAACACCACGACCTCGGCGAAGGTGATGGCGCGGATGGTGTCCTGGGTGGAGAGCTTCTCCAGCTTCTCCTGGACCTTGGCCTTCTTGCGCAGGCCGGCGGTGTCCACCAGGCGGACCTTCTTGTCGCCCCAGACCCAGTCGACCGAGATCGAGTCGCGGGTGATCCCGGCTTCCGGGCCAGTCAGCAGGCGCTGCTCGCCGATCAGGCGGTTGATCAGGGTGGACTTGCCGGCGTTCGGACGACCGACGATGGCCAGGCGAATCGGCTTGTCCTCGTCGTCCTCGTCCTCCGAGTACTGGTCCTCGGGGACGGCTTCCAGCATGGCGGCGTACAGCTCGGCCATGCCTTCGCCGTGCTCGCCCGAGATCGGGATCGGCTCGCCCAGGCCCAGCTTGTAGGCCTCGCCGATGCCCGACTGGCCGGCTTTGCCCTCGGCCTTGTTGGCGGCGATGATCACCGGCTTGCCGCGACGGCGCAGCAGGGTGGCGAACACCTCGTCCAGCGGGGTGACGCCTTCGCGGGCGTCGTAGATGAACAGCGAGAGGTCGGCTTCCTCGATCGCCAGCTCGGTCTGGGCGCGCATGCGCGCTTCCAGGCTCTCGTCGGCGACGTCCTCGAAGCCGGCGGTGTCGATCAGGTGCAGGTCCAGGTCGCCCAGGCGGCCGTCGGCGTAGCGGCGGTCACGGGTGACCCCCGGCTGGTCGTCGACGATGGCCAGCTTCTTGCCGGCCAGACGGTTGAACAGCGTGGACTTGCCCACATTGGGGCGGCCGACGATGGCGAGTTTCAAAGGCATAAGGCGTCCAGTAGTCGATTTTTCGCCAAGTCGCAAAAGAGGCCCGCAAAAGGCTGCGGAAAAAGCGAAGGCCCGGGCCTGCTTTCGCAGACCCGGGCTCAAGAGCGTTTCAAGTTGTCGAGCGGGCTGGGAAGCCCGCTCTTTGCTTAGCGGATGGCGATCAGTTCGGCGTCATCGGTGACGAGATAGATCATGTTGCCGACCGCGATCGGGTTGATCAGCACCGAGGCGCCGATCTTCAGGGTCTTTTCCTTGGCGCCGGTCTTGGCGTTCAGCGCGACGGCTTCACCGGCGCTGGACACCGTGATCAGGCGGCCGTTGGCCAGGATCGGGGTCGACCACAGGATCGGATGCTTGGCGCGCTTCTTCTTCTGCTTCTTGGACAGGGCCTCGGTGTTGTTGAGGTCCTGGATCCAGTAGACCGAGCCGTTCTCGCGCGAGACGCAGATCACCTGGCCGGCCTTGTCGACGACGAAGACGACGTCGCCGGCGGCCCACGGGGTGGTGATGGCGGTGACCGGCAGGCTCCAGCGGGCCTGGCCCGAGCGCAGGTCGGTGGCCGCGAAGACGCCCGAGTGGCTGACGGCGAAGACGTCACCCTTGTAGATCACCGGGCGGCCCGGGATGTCGCGGATTTCCGACAGCGCGTTGGTGCGGCTGGCGCGGCTCAGGGCCTCGCTCCACAGGTCGTTGCCGTTGGTGGCGCGCAGGGCGACCAGTTCGCCCGAGGCGAAGCCGGCCACCACGGTGTCGCCGCTGACGGCGGGGCTCGAGGCGGCCAGGATGCGGGCCGGCTCGCTGAGGGCCTGATAGGTCCAGCCCGGCGCGCCGGTGGCGGCGTCGAAGGTCAGCAGTTCGTTGTCGGTCGAAACCACGAACACGCGGCCGTCGGCGATCGTCGGCGCGGCGTGGATCGGGGTGGTGACGTCCTGCGTCCAGTTCAGATTGCCCGACGCGGCGTCCAGCTGAGCCACCAGGCGGAAGCCCGAGGTGACATACAGCTTGTTGTCGGCGCCGACGGCGACGCCGCCGCCAAAGCCCAGGCGGTCGTTCTTCTTGGGCAGCAGGCCCAGGAAGCCGGCCTTCTTGATCGAACCGGCGGCCGGACGCAGGTCCTTGCGCCAGATCTGCGAGCCCGACTTGGCGTCCAGCGCCACGACGTCGGCTTCACCGTCCATCACGAAGATGCGGCCGTCGGCCGACACCGGCGGAGCGGTGACGTGGAAGGTCTTGCCGCCCTTCTTGCCGAAACCCTTCTTCCAGGCGATCTGGAAGTCCTTGCCGGCGTCGACGTGCTCTATCGACTGCTCGGCGTTGCCGCCCGGCAGGCGCCATTCGGTCTGGGCGACCGGATCGGGCAGGAAGAAGTCGGCGCCCTTCAGCGACTCGTTGGCCTCGACCTTCTGGTCGAAGGCGATGATCGAGATGCGCTGCCCCTGGCTGGCCTGGGACTTGTTCTTGTCCTTGCCGTGGAAGGGATTGATCTTCGAAACCGTCGAGCAGCCGGTGACGGCCATGGACGCCGACATCAGCGCGACCAGGGCGACGGAACGCTTGGAAATCATCAGGCGGCTCATTGGGCGTTAGGGGCGGCTTGCGGGCCAGCCGCGGCGGGCAGCTGGCTCATCATCGGCGGCATAGGCGGCAGGTTGGCGGCGGCCTTCACGGCGGCGGCCAGGTCCTTGGCGGTGCCCGAGTCGATCAGCTGCATGGCCGCCTGGGCGCGCTGGCGCACCTCTTCGGACGTGCTGCTGTCGAGCGAATTGGCCAGGATCACGAAGTCGGCGCGCGCGCCCGCCATGTCGCCGGCCTGCAGCTTGGCGAAGGCCAGCGCTTCCTTGGCGTACACGCGGTACGGACTCTTTTCCCCCGCCAAAGGCGTCAACCTCGACTCAAGATCCTTGTAGGGAGCCGTGTCCATCAGGGCGAAGGCGGATTTGAGGCGGGCCAGGTCGCCCAGCAGGGCGTTCGGCGCAGCCTTGGCGGCCTCGTCGAAATAGGCGACCGCTTCCTTGGTCTTGTTCTCTTCCAGACGGATGTCGCCCATCTGCAGCAGGGCCAAGGCCTTGTAGCCCTTGGCGCCGCCATCGGCGACGGTCTTGAACTGGCCGAACGCGCTGGCGGGACCTTGCTTCTGGGCCGTCACGAGCGCGGCCTGGTAGCCTTCCGAGGCTTTGTTGGCCTGGGTCGTCTGGTACGAGGTCCAGCCCCAGTAGCCGCCGACGCCGATCACCACGGCCGCGACCGCCGCCGCCACGAACGGCAGCGATTTCACCGCCAGATTGCGATAGCGCTCCGAGCGAAGCTGTTCTTCGACTTCGTCAAAAACATCGACCACGAAACGAGGCTCCGAAACAGGCGTTAACCCAGGCACGTCACCCGCACTGGAGCGACGCCGCTGGGTTGAAGACAGATTGTGGCGGGCGGAGGGCCGCTCGCCGAGGCGGCGAACCTATAGCGTGCCGCGCCCAGCCGCAACGCGCCCTTTTAAGGCTTCTTGGCGTAATAGGTTTCGGCTTCGCCCGGGAAGCTGCGATCCTTCACGTCACGGGCGTAATCGGCGGCGGCGCGGGTGATCTCGCCCTTCAGGTCGGCGTAGCGACGGACGAACTTCGGGGTCCAGTCGAACAAGCCCAGCATGTCGTCGACGACCAGCACCTGGCCGTCGCAGCCGGCCGAGGCGCCGATGCCGATGGTCGGGACCGAGACGGCTTCGGTGACCTCACGGGCCAGGCTCTCGGCCACGCCCTCGACGACGATGGCGAAGGCCCCGGCCTCGGCGGTCAGGCGGGCCTCCTCCAGCACCTTGGCGCGGCCGGCCTCGTCCTTGCCCTTGGCCTTGAAGCCGCCTTCCAGCAGCACCGCCTGGGGCCGCAGGCCGACATGGCCCATGACCGGCACGCCGCGCTGGGTGAGATAGGCGATGGTGGCCGGCACGGTCGGGCCGCTCTCGACCTTCACGGCCTGAGCCCCGGTCTCCTTCATGATCCGCACGGCGTTGGCGTAGGCCTCCTCGGGCGCGCCCTCGTACGAGCCGAACGGCATGTCGACCACGACCATGGCCTTCTTGGAGCCGCGCATGACCGCCTGGCCGTGCAGGATCATCATCTCCATGGTCACGCCGACGGTGTTGGGCAGGCCATGGACGACCATGCCCAGCGAATCCCCGACCAGCAGCAGGTCGCACGCGTCGTCCAGCGCGGCGGCGACCGGAGCGGTATAGGCCGTCAGGCAGACGATGGGCACGCCGCCCTTGCGGGCGGTGATGTCGGGGGCGGCAAGACGGCGGACCGTCTCTTCACGATGGGCGGACAGGGCGAGCTCCCTCAAGCGGCGTCTTTCAAGGCGCCGTTTGTGGGCCGGATCGCGCCGCACCGCAACATGAACGGCGATAACACCGCTCAGGCAGTACGGCGCTCCAGACTTTTCTCGCCTCAGAAGTCCTCGACCGCGCGCGTCACGAAGAACGCGATGGCCACGACCGCCAGACCGGCGGCCAGCCAGACCGCCTCGGCGCTGGACGGGGTCGTCAGCACCGCGTTGAACTTGGTCACCGCGCCGTTGATCTCGTTCTCCAGCGTGTGGCTGCCATTCTTCGACAGCTGCGCGACTTCGTTCGAGAAGCGGGTCGACAGCAGCTGGAAGGCCGCGATCAGGCCCGCCAGGCCGCCAGCCACGGCGATGAACATGCGACGCATGGCCCAGCCGCGGTCCAGCTTGGCCGCGACCTCGGCGTTGAACAGCGCCGTGTCCGGAAACGACGGCGGTTCGGCGAACATGCGTGACAGTTGGGCTTCGAAATCGGGTTCAGCCATGCGCTTCCCTCCTCGCCCCTTCCTCTGGTCGGGCGAGCTTCGCCCGAAGTTTGTCCAAACCACGTTTGACATGGGATTTGACCGTGCCGATCGGGATATTCAAGGCCTCGGCCGCCTCGGCGTGGGACCAGTCGGCGCCGTAGCACAGGGAAACGCACAGGCGCTCCCCGCGTGACAGCGTCTTCAGGGCCTCGTCGAGATCGATGCGACTGGCCGCGTCCCCCGACGCGTCGCGCACCATCACGTCCTCGACCGGTTCGACGGTGTCCGAGAAGATCAGCCGCGTGTCGCGCTTGACCTTCTTCAGATAGAGCCGCGCGGCGATCTTCTTGATCCAGGCCCCGAAGGTCCCCTCCCCGCGAAACTCGGCCGCCTGTTCGAAACCGGTCATGAAGGCGTCCTGGGCCAGGTCGTCGGCCGTGGCCGAGTCGGCGCCCAGGCGGCGTAGCAGCCCCCGGACGGCCGAGCCGTGCCTGCGCACCAGCTCCCCGTAGGCCCGTCGGTCGCCCGCCGCCGCTTGAGCGGCGAGTTCGACATCGTGACCGGTTGGTGGGCGTTCCGTGCCCATTGGATCATGCCCCTCCCAAGGCCCGCGAGCCGTCCTAGACCCGCTCTTCCTTGTTCGGATTGAAGAAGCTGAGGACGATGAAGGCGACGCCGATCACGACCGGGATGCAGGCGATGCCGAAGCCGTCGAAATCGCCGTCCCCGTGGATGAAGTCGCCGAAATAGGTGGCGCCGGCGATGCCGATGCCGATGGCCAGCCAGATCACGCCGGTGCGCAGGTCGCGCAGGCGGGTCGGCGGGGTCTTCACGCTGCGGCTCATGGCCTCGATCACCTCGGGCGGGACCGGTTGGCCCTTCTCGATGGCCACGCGCAGGGTGCGCTGCATTTCACGACGCTCGCGGCTCTTGAAGTAGAACGGCAGGCAGACAATGGCGGCGACCATGGCGAAGGCGCCCAGCGGAACGACGATATCAGGACCCATTTTAAATCCTCCAACGAGTTGTTTGGACGACGCCCCCGCGCCGCCTTCACTAGTAAGAGGCGTTCACGGTCCTGTTTGGAGGCGCCCGCCGGGATGAAACTTTCGTAAGACGCGACTAGCGGATCGAAAGACCCAATCGACGCCATACCGTAGGGCCGCCGGCCATCAAGGCCGCCGCGACGAAAGCCCCCAGGGCCGCGACAGGCGCCAGTCCTGGCGCGATGATCTCCACCGCCCGATTCAGCACCGGCGAGCAGGCCCACAACACCAGGGCGATGACCACCGCCCCGGCGGCGCCGGCCGTCAGGCGGTCGACGAACACCTGGCGCTCGATCCGCTTCATCACCTCGGTGGTGAAGACATCGGCGCGGCTCTGCTTGGGCTCTTCGCCCAGAAAGGCCGAAAGTTGATCGTCGAGGCTCATGACGCAGCTCCGAGTACAGACAGCAGTCGCTCACGACCGCGGGTAACATGCGATTTCACGGTGCCCAGGGGAAGCCCGAGGGCGTCGGCGACCTCGGGGTGCGACCAGCCCTGGCCCAGGCACAGGGTGACACAGGCCCGCTGGTCTTCCGGCAGCGTCGCCAGGGCCTTCTCGAGGGCCATGCGGTCCTCGGCCCCGACCTCGGCGGCGGTCTCCAGCTCCTGCTCCCCGCGCCAGGCCTCGTCGCGGGCGGCGGCGCGCTGGGCGCCGCGTCGCTGCGACAGGGCCTTCTTCCAGGCCACGCCATAGAGCCAGGCCCGGAAGCCCTCGTCCTCGCGCAGCTTCGGCAGGCCCGCCCAGGCCGCCACGAAGGCCTCCTGGGCGATGTCGTCGGCGTCGATCCAGCCGCTCTTGCGAAGAAAGCCCCGCAGCGGCTTCTCGTGGATCGCCACCAGCCGCGCGAAGGCGGCCTGGGAGCCCGCGCGCGCCTGTCGGACGAGCGCGGCTTCCATCAGATCGTCGGACCCTTTTGCTCCAGGATCACCTGCACCAGGGTGGCCAGGCACAGCGCGCCCAGCACGAAGGCCACGATCACGAACGCCTCGCCCGCGCCGTACATGTCGGTGGCGGCCGCGACGGTGAAGCCGCTGGCCAGCGCGCCGAACAGCACCACCTGGTACCAGCTGCGCTCGCGGCGGCGGCGATAGCGCGGACGCTCGTCACGATCCTCGTCGTCGCCGTGCCAGCGCTTGTTCAGCCGGGCCAGCAGCTCGGGCGGCGGCTCGCGGCCGGACCCGGCGTAGGTCTTGATCAGGTCCAGCGTCTCGCGGTTGGCGCGGTACGACAGCCAGGACTGCCAGGCACCGAACACGAACCAGCTGAGCGGGAAGATCAGCCACCAGAACTGGCGGAAAATGTCTTCGGACATCGGATGCTCCTCCTAGCGGTTCAGCGCCGCGACCAGGGCGGCCGGCGGTTCCTGGCCCTTGGCGGCCAGCTCGCGCAGCGTCTCCACCACCTCGCGGCGGGCGCGGTAGTCCAGCCATGAGCGGAAGGCCCCCAGCGCCATGGCGCCGATCGGGAACATCAGCCACCAGAAGTCACGGAACAGGTCGGCCACGGTCAGGTCCTTCAAACAGGCGCGATCATCCGCGCTTTCGAAGGTTAGTCGCCGCCGACCGCCGGGCTGGATGCAGCGACGTACGAAATAATTTCCGACATCGTCGCGAACGACACCGTGGGCTGGTGCTCGGCCAGGATCGAGGGCTTGGCGTAGCCCCAGGTGACGGCGCCGCAGTCCAGGCCCACCGCGCGGGCGGCCTCGATGTCGCGGGTCTCGTCGCCGATGCAGATGATCTTGTCGCGGGAGACGCCCTGACGCGTGACCTGCTTGAACTTGCGGGCCTTGCCGAACAGCGACGCGCCGCAGGCATAGAGGCTGATCAGGTCGCCCAGCTCCTCGCCCAGCACCCGGCGGATCACCGCCTCGCTGTTGGAGCTGACCACCGCGATCTTGACGCCCGACGCGTGCAAAGCCCGCAGCATCTTGGCGGTCTCGGGGAACAGCGGGATGGTGTGGGCGTCGGCGGCCATCAGCTTCTTGCCGGCGCGGGCGATCAGCGGAAGCTTCCAGGGCGAGACGCCCAGATAGCGGATGACCTCGCGGGTGCTGCGGCCGCGCAGCATCTCGATCTCTTCGTCGGTGACGGTCTTGAAGCCGTACCGGCGCGCCATCGGATTGACAGCCCGCATCATCCAGGCGGCGCTGTCAGCCAGCGTGCCGTCGAAGTCGAAGATGACCAGTTCGTATCGCGAGACAGCGTCCCCCACGCGTCCAATACCCCCTAACGGCCCGCGACGACGCAGGACCTTCCGTCCAGTGATAGACTGATCCCCTGGAAGTTGTCGTCTTAAACTTCGCTCACCACGCGAGGGAAAGCGTGGATAGTTCGTGGCTTAGCTTAGCGCGGCCTCGTAGATCTCAGGCTTGAAGCCGACCAGGCGACGGTCGCCGAGGTCCAGCACCGGGCGCTTGATCATCGAGGGCTGGGCGATCATCAAGGCGATGGCCTTGTCGGCGGTCAGGTCGGTGCGATCGGCCTCGTCCAGCTTGCGGAAGGTCGTGCCGGCGCGGTTGAGGATCGTCTCCCAGCCGTGCTCCTGCACCCAGCCTTCCAGCGTGGCGCGATCGATGCCGACGGCCTTGTAGTCGTGGAAGTCGTAGGCCTGACCGCGGCTCTCCAGCCACTTGCGGGCCTTGGCGACGGTGTCGCAATTCTTGATGCCGTACATCGTCGGGGTCATGGCCGGGCTCCTCCAAGCGAATCCGTGCGGGTTCCCTGCCCTAGCCGAGCGCCGCCTTCTTGCCCAGTTGGCGCAGGGCGTCCTTGCCGTTCCAGCGGGCGGTCGGATCAGGACTGGCCGCCAGCCGCGCGGCGCAGTCCAGGGCGGCGGCCTTCAAGGCCGGGCTCTTGCGCGAACCGATCGCCCGCAGCGCCCAGTTGACGCCCTTCTTGACGAAGTTCCTGGGGTCGGTCGCGCTCCCCTCGATCAGCGGCACACGTTCCAGGAACACCTCGTCTGGCAGTTCCTTGCGATGCAGGGCCACGCAGGCCAGCAGGACGAAGCCAGCGCGCTTGTCGAACTCCCCCTCCAGCGTCACCCATTCGCCGATCTTGGCCAGGGCGTGGGGCGTGCGGTCGAACAGGTCGAAGCACAGGGTGTCGGTCACCGCCCAGCTATCGAACTCGGCCCGCCAGGCGTCCATCTGCTCGGACGTGACGAGCTTGGGGTCATCGACCATGCCGGCCAGCAGCCGGGCCTCGTACCAGCGGGTGTCCCACAAGCCTTGCGCCAAGGCGTGGTCGCGGCCCAAGCGCTTGGCCAGCTTGCGCAGCTCGCCGACCGTGACGCCGAACGCCTTCTAATAGGTGATCGCGTAACGGGCCATGCCCGCGCGGTAGGCCTCGTCGCCGAGCGCTTCCAGTTCCTGGAGGATCTCGGCCGCGGTCGCCATCAGCCCAGCAGCCACTCTTGCAGCACGATGTGCTGGGTCTGCCCCAGTTTGCTCTGCACCAGCACGAAGCGGTCCACCGTCCAGCGGATCGGCGCGATGTCCTGCGCCGGGACGACCTGGCCGTCATAGAGCAGCGTGATGTGCGGAAGGAACTGCTTGTCCGGCTTCAGCGCAGCACCGGCCATCTTCAGGCCTAGCGCCTTCTGGAACTCGATCAGGGCCGCGACGCCCTCCCCGCCCTGCAGGGTGAAGGGGTTGTTGCCCGGCCGATTGGCGAAGCTGACGGCCTTGTCGAAGCTCACCTCGAACGGCGCCGCCTTCAGCGTCCCGCCCGCCATCTTGCCCTTGGTCACCATGTCGTTGGGCAGCCCCACATAGTCGCCCAAGTGATGCAGGGTGATGTGGAAACGGTCGGTCAGCAGCGGCTGGCCACGCAGGCCCAGGGCCTCCTTCAGCCGGCGCGCCTCGACGGCGATGTGCTCGGCCGTGGCGGCGTCCGGATACAGCAGGAACATCAGCCGATCGGTCGGCGTCGGCGGGTCGAAGCCCGGCAGGCCCATCTGCAATGTCTCGGCCATTCCGGCGCCTCCTGTCTCGTCGCCAGAGGTACGCCGCTTCGCTTTCCCGGCCAACGCCGCATTACATTTCGTTTACGCACGTAATCGATGGCTTGACCCGAACGTTTACGTGCGTAATCGTCAGAGCATGGATACGAACCCGCAACGCATCAGCGCCGCCGAGAGCGAAGTCATGAAGGTGCTCTGGGCCGACAGCCCAAAGCCCGCCGAGGACGTCCTGGCCCTCCTGGCCAAGGACCATGGCTGGGCCGAGGGCACGGTGAAGACCCTGCTGAACCGCCTCTTGAAGAAAGGCGCGATCGCCGCCGACAAGGACGGCCGCCGCTTCCTCTACCGCCCGCTGGTCGGCCGCGAGGACTATGTGGACTCCGAGAGCCAGGGCCTGCTGGACCGCCTGTTCGACGGCCGCCTGGCGCCCCTGGTCAGCCACTTCTCCAAGCGCGAGAAGCTGAACCCCGAGGACATCGCCGAACTGCGCCGCCTGCTGGACAAGATCGACGATGACCAGTGAACTGATCCTGTTCCTGGCCAAGGCCAACCTGGCCCTGGCGGCGGCGGTCCTGCTGGTGCTGGTCCTGCGCAAGCCCGTCCGGGCCGTGTTCGGGGCCCGCAGCGCCTATGCCCTGTGGCTGGTCGCGCCGCTGTCGATCCTGGCTCTGCTGATCCCGGCGCGAACCGTCACCCTGCCAGCGCCTATCGCTGCCAAGCCGGCCGCCGTGGCCGTCACGCAGACGCCGGCGCTCTCCCCAGCCGTGGCGGCCGTTCCCAGCCCGTCAAAGCCTCTACCGATCGCCGAGATCGTCCTCAGCCTCTGGGCCTTCGTCGCCTTCGCCGGCCTGATCGTCCAGGTCGAACGCCAGCGGCGGTTCGTGCGCTCGCTGGGCCGGCTCAGCACCACAGACGACGCCAGCCTGCTGCTGGCCGAGCGCCCCGGCGTCGGCCCGGCCGTGATCGGAGCCCTGGCGCCCTGCGTGGTGCTACCCGCCGACTTCGCCGAGCGGTTCACGCCCGAGGAGCAGGCCCTGATCCTGGCCCACGAGCGCAACCACCTGGCCGTCGGCGACGCCCAGATCAACGCTGTCGTCACCGGCCTGCAGTGCCTGTTCTGGTTCAATCCCTTCGTCCACCTGGGCGCGGCCGTGCTGCGGATCGACCAGGAGATCGCCTGCGACGCCGCCGTTCTGGCCCGTCACCCCAAGACCCGCCGCGCCTATGGCGAGGCCATGCTGAAGACCCAGCTGGCCGCCTTCGCCCCGCCGATGGGCTGTCACTGGCCCGCCTCGGCCAACAACCAACTGAAGGAGCGCTTCACCTTGCTCACCCGCCATCACGCCCATCGCGGCCGTCACCTGGCCGGCGCGGCCGCCGTCGCCGTCCTCAGCCTGTCGGCCGGCGTCGCCGCCTGGGCCGCCCAGCCCGCGCAGGTCGTCCAGCAGAGCCCCGACGCAACCAAGCGCGCCGTCGCCCGCCATCTCAGCCAGCCGCTGTTCGAGGCCGTCCGCGCCAAGGACATCGTCGCCGTCCGCGAACTGATCGGCCTCGGAGCCAATGTAAACGCCATCCTGCCGGGCGACGGCTCACCGCTGATCGAGGCCGCCCGCCGGGGCCGCATGGACATCGTCCAGGCCCTGCTGGCCGCCGGCGCCGATCCGAACCTGGCCGTGCGCGGCGACGGCGCCCCGCTGATCCAGGCCTCGCTGTCGGGCCATCTGGACATCGTCCAGGCCTTGGTGGCGCGCGGGGCTAATGTCGAGATCTTCGTCCCCGGCGACGAGACCCCTCTGATCAACGCCGCCCAGGCCGGCAGCCTGCCGATCGTCACCTATCTGGTCGAGCACGGCGCCAATGTGAACCGCGCGGTCGAGGCCAATGCCGGCGAGATGCGCTCGCCGCTGGGCCAAGCCCGCAAGAACGGCCATGGCGCCGTCGTGAACTATCTGAAAAGCCGGGGCGCGCGGTCCTAGGGACCCGCCCCAAACTTCCCCAACAAAATCAGCGAGTTTTTCAACGATGGCGATCATCGACGCCCGAACCTTGCCTGACGCCAGCCGGATCGAGGCCGATCTCGTGATCATCGGCGGCGGCCTGGCCGGCATCACCCTGGCCAAGGAGCTGGCCGGCGGCCCGCTGAAGGTCGCGATCCTGGAGAGCGGCGGCCTGGAAATCGATATGGAGAACCAGGCCCTCTACGCCGGCTCCGGTGTCCAGAAGGCTCCCGGCAATCCGGACCGGCCGTTCGACAACTATCCGGTCCAGTCGCGCGTCCGGGCCCTTGGCGGCTCGGGCCACGTCTGGGGCGGCAAGTGCGGACCGTTGGACCCGGCCGACTTCGCCGAGCGGTCGTGGATTCCCTACAGCGGTTGGCCCGTCACCCGCCCGCAGATGCAGGGCTATTACGACCGCGCCTGCGACCTGCTGGAAATCCCGCGCTTCCCGCTGGAGATGGCCAAACCCACTGAGCCTGATCGCCAGCCCCTGGCGCTGGACCCGGCCGACGGCTTCTTCCCGGCCCCGCGCGAGTTCAGCAGGTTCTCCGGCGGCAGCGACAAGAAGGCCTTCGACGCCTGGCGCACTCAGTTCGCCGAGGCCGCCAACATCACGGTCTATCTCTACGCCAACGTCGTGAACATCCGTCGCCAAGGCGCTGAAATCGTTGAACTCGATGTCGCCTGCCTCGACGGCAAGCGCCACGCGGCCAAGGCCAAGCGCTACGTCCTGGCGACCGGCGGCATCGAGAACGTCCGCCTGCTTCTGGCCTCCGAGAACCTCGGCAACGGCCACGACCTGGTCGGGCGGTTCTTCCAGGGCCACGTCACCTATTCGAACGACGGCGACGCCGAGACCGAAGGCTCGGCCGTGACCATCACGCGGACCGCGCCGATGGAGCTCTACGCCCCCTCCAAACGCATGGCGGCCCACTGCGTGATCGGCTCGGGCCTGAAGGCCCAAGCCCGGATGAAGACCGGCAACTTCACCGCCACCCTCTATAAGGCCACGCCCTCGGGGACCGACACCAAGGTCGGCGCGGACACCCAAACGATCCGCCGCCTGAACGGTCAGGACGAGGCCCAGCTGCTGGGCTACTTCGCCATGACCGAGCACTTCCCCAATCCCGACAGCCGCGTGACCCTGGATTCCGAGCACAAGGACCCGCTGGGCATGCCGCGCGTGCGCCTGACCTGGGCCTATGGCGACAAGGACTATGCCGACCTGGAGCGGTCGGTGGCGGGGCTGGCAGACGCGTTCGGGGCCTCGGGCCAGGGCCGGCTGTGCTGGTCGATCCCGCGCGATAAGCTGCTGGCGACCTCCAGCGCCTCGCGCCACCACATGGGCACGACCCGCATGCACGCCGATCCCAGGAAGGGCGTGGTCGACGCCGACCTGCGTCTGCACGAGGCCAGGAACCTCTATGTCGCCGGCAGCTCGGTGTTCCCGACCTCCGGCATCGTCAATCCGACCCTGACCATCCTGGCGCTGTGCATGCGCCTGGCCGATCACCTCAAGAGCGAAACCGTCCGATGACCAGCCGCCGCGACCTCCTGGCCGCCCTCGTGGCGCTGGCCGCCACGCCCGCCCTGGCCCGTGCGCCGGACGCTTCGTTCGCCGGGCTTGATCCCGCCTCCGTCCAGCGGATCGGCAAGGCGTGGCGCGAGCAGCACCCGACCGTCACCGCCGCTGCCCTGACCAAGCGCCTGTTCCCGGCCGGACGCGGCCTCGCCGCTCTGCCCCGCTTGCGCGAGCAGGCGGCGGCCGACTTCCGCAAAGGATCGGTGTTCGCCTATCGCGGCTGGCGGCTGTCGGACACCGAAGGGGCGCTGCTGGCCCTGCTGTCGCTGGAGGCCTAGGACGCCTTGCCGGTGCTGGCCGTAGCCGTGTCGACCCGCGTCCAGGTCTGCGACTTGCACAGGATATTGGGCAGCAGGCAGCCCTTGGCCTTCAGCGAGGCGCGGTCCAGCAGCTTGACCTGGCCCGAGAAGGTCATGTCCAGGTCGGGCACGTAGACGCGGCCCTTCCACTCGTTGGGATCCGAGACGGCGAAGTCGCGCAACAGCTGCATGCCGACCAGGTCCTGGTTCTTCTTCTTCTTCACGTCCTCGCGCGCGTCGGCGCTGGCCCAGACGACGACGCCGCAGGTGCGGGTGTCGCACGGCTTGATCTCGATATGGACGCTGCCCTTGGGGTTACGCCAGACGCCATAGACGTCGCTGGGACGCGGCGCGGCCGCCGTCTGGGCCAAGGCGGATCCGCCGCCGGCCAACAGCGCCAAGGCTACAACCAGTCCACGCGACATGCTCTTCACGGCTCTTCTCTCATCGTCTGCGCCCCCTAAAGGCGCGCGAAACTAACCGCTCGGAGAGACGAGGTGAAGCCGTCGGAATTGAGGCGAAGACCTGAAACGGTCAGCCGGTGCGCCAATCGGCCCCGGTCGCCGCGAACAGGCGGATGGCGTCGACCAGCCGCTGGCCCTGGGCGCGGGCTTGGGCCGAACGGGCGGCGTTGAGCGTGCGCTGGGCGTCGACGACTTCCAGCAGCGTGCCGCCGCCCTTGTCGAAGGCCACCCGGGCCAGGCGCAGGCGCTCGGTCGCCTGCTGCTCGGTGCGGGCATGGGCGGCCAGAGCGGCTTCGTCGGCGGACAGGGCCGAGAGCGCGTCGGCGACCTGGCCGAAGGCGGTCAACACGGTCTGCTGGTAGCGGGCGCTGGCGGCGCGGGCGGCCTCGCGGGCCTGCTGGCGACGGGCCTTCAGGGCGCCGCCGTCGAACAGCGGCGCGGTCAGGCCGGCCCCGATGTCCCAGCCGCTAGCGTCGTACGAGAACAGATCGCCCGGCTTCAACGCGCCCTGGGTCAGCGACGCCGACAGCTTCAGGTTCGGATAGAGGTCGGCCGTCGTCACGCCGATGTCGGCGGTGGCCGCGTGCAGCTCGGCCTCGGCGGCCAGGATGTCCGGGCGCTTGCGGACCAGCTGCGACGGCAGGGTCACCGGCACCGGGGCGCTCAAGGCCATGGTCGTGAGATCGAAGGCTGGTGCGCTCCAATCGGCGGGAGCCTTGCCGACCAGCACCGCCAGGGCGTGGCGGGCGGCGGCCAGTTCGCCTTGCAGGGCCGGCAGCTGGGCGCGGTCCTCTTCCAGCTGGCTGGCGGCCGAGACCTTGGCCAGGCTGGTCGAGCCGCCCAGGGCGTTGGCCTTGCGGATCAGCTCGATATTGGCCTCGTCGTCGGCGATCATCTGCTCGACGCTGGCGATCTGGGCCCGCAGCGTGGCGATGGTCGCGGCCTGGAGGGCGACATTGGCGGTGAGGCTCAGATAGGCCGCCTCGGCGCGCCGGCCTTGGGCCTCGGCGCGAGCGGTCGCGCCCTCGATGCGGCGCTTGTTGCCGCCCCACAGGTCGAGGTCGTAGCTGATCGCCCCGCCGACCGAATAGAGGCTGAAGGTCGGGTTGCTGAGCTGGATGTCGCCAAAGCCCGTGAAGCCGAAGGCCTGCAAGTTGGCGCGCTCGCGAGCGACGCCCGCGTTGCCAGTGACCTGAGGTCCGGCCACGCCCCGCGCCTGGGCCAGGGCCGATTGCGACTGGGCCAGGGTGGCGTCGGCTTCGGCCAGGGTCGGGCTGTCCTTCAGCGCCTGGCGGATGACGGCGTCCAGCTCCGGCGAGTTCAGCGCCATCCACCAGGGGCCGGCATTGGCGGCGTCGGCGTCCAGGCGCGCGGCGGCAGGAGCCGTCTCGCCCGCGCCGAGGGTCGAGGCAGTCTTCGGCGCTTCGGGGGCCTGGAAGTTCGGGCCAACCGTCGTGCAGGCGGTCAGGGATGTGGCCGCCAGCAGGACGGCGATCAGCTTAGTGGTCGGAGACATTGGCGGCCTTCGCCCCGGGCTTGGGGGTACGCATGAGAAGGATGAGCGGCGCGCAGGCGATGGTGATCACCAGCATCAGCCGGAAGTCGTCGAGATAGGACAGCATCGCCGCCTGGCGGCCGATCATGCCGTTGAACGCCGCCATGGCGGCCTCGGTCGAGAACACGTTCGGCGCATAGGCCTGGTACAGCGGGTTGTCGGGCCGGGCGTGCTCGACCAGCACCGCGTGGTGCTTCTCGATGCCGCTGACGAACAGGGCCTGCATGATCGAGATGCCGGCCGCCGAGCCGATGTTGCGGATCAGGGTGAAGAGGCCCGCCCCTTCCGCCCGGTGCTGCGGCATGACCTTGGCGAAGGCGATGGTCGACAGCGGCACGAAGATCAGGCCCGTGCCGACGCCCGACAGGAAGCCCGAGGTCACCAGCAGGGTCGTGTCCATCTCCAGATTGTAGTGGCTCATCTGCCAGAGCGAGAGCGCGCTGATCGCCAGGCCGATGCTGAGCAGCAGCTTGATGTTCATCCGCCCCATCAGCTGGCCCACCGCGAACATGGCGATGAACGAGCCCAGGCCGCGCGGCATCGAGACCAGCCCCGTGAAGGCGACCGGATAGCCCAGCAGGGTCTGCATCAGCGGCGGCAGCAGGGCCAGCGTGCTGTAGAGCAGGATGCCGATGAAGAAGCCGAACAGGCAGCAGGTGATGAAGTTGCCGTCGGCCAGCAGCTCGCGGGCTACGAACGGCTTCTCGGCCGTGGCCAGCTGGACGCCGAACACCCAGATCGCGATCAGGCCGACGATCAGGTCGATCCAGATCTCGCGCGAGCCGAACCAGTCCTGGCTGGGGCCGCGGTCCAGCATCAGCTGGAAGGCCCCGATGGCGATGGCCAGGGCCAGGAAGCCCAGGGTGTCGAACTTGCGCTTCTCGCTGCTCTTCTTCTCGGAGAGGAAGAAGAACACGCCGCAGAAGGCGAGGATGCCGATCGGTAGGTTGATGAAGAACACCCATCGCCAATCGAGATTGTCGGTCAGCCAGCCGCCCAGGCCAGGGCCCAGCAGCGGGCCCAGCACCGCGCCGGCGCCCCAGACGGCCATGGCCTGGCCGTGGCGCTCAGGCGGGTTGATGTCCAGCAGCACGGCCTGCGACAGCGGGATCAGCGCCGCGCCGAACAGGCCCTGCAGCAGGCGGAACAGCACGATCTCGACCAGGTTCTGGGCGACGCCGCACAGCATCGAGGCCGCGGTGAAGCCGATGATCGAGACGATCAGCACCATCTTGCGGCCCATGCGCTCGGTCAGGAAGCCGGTCAGCGGCGTCATGATCGTCGAGGCCACGATGTAGGAGGTCAGCACCCAGGTGATCTGGTCCGCCGACGCCGAGACGCTGCCCTGGATGTGCGGCAGGGCGACGTTGGCGATCGTGGTGTCCAGCGAGATCATGATCGTCGCCAGCATCACCGAGATGGTGATCGGCGTGCGATTGGCGACGTCGCGGGCGTGGCCCTCCTGGAGCGCCTTGGGGGTCATCAGTTCTTGCCCGAGCGGACGTCCACCTTGGCCTTGGCGCTGAGACCGGCCGAAAGGTTGCTCGGCGCGGCATCGTCCAGGGTCAGGCGCACGGGCACCCGCTGGACGACCTTGACCCAGTTGCCGGTGGCGTTCTCGGCCGGCAGCAGCGCGAAGCTGGCGCCGGTGCCGGGGCTGAAGCTGGCGACGTGGGCCTTCAGCGGCTTGTCATAGGCGTCGACCTTGATCGTCGCCGGCTGGCCGACGCGCATGTGGGCCAGTTGGTCTTCCTTGAAGTTGGCCTCGATCCACGGCTTGCCCGAGATCAGGAAGAACAGAGGCCGCGACGCCTCGACGCGCTGGCCGACCTGCAGCTGCTCAACCTTGGCCACCACGCCGTCGGTCGGGGCGATCACGGCGGCATAGGAGCGGTCCAGCTTGGCGCGATCCAGCTTGGCGGCGGCTTGCAGCACGGCCGGTTGGCTTTCGGTGGCGATGTCGGCGCGGCCACCAAGGTCGGCCAGGGCCGTGGCGATCTGCTGCTGGACGACGGCGACCTGGCGCTGGGCCTGGTCGGCGGCGTGCTTGGCCTCATCCGCCTGCGCCTTGGTGGCGACACCGGCGGCGGCCAGGTCGCGCTGGCGAGCAGCCTCGCGCTGGGCGTAAGCAGCAGTCTCCTGGATAGCGGCCAGGTCGGCCAGGCGCTGGTTGTAGACCGCGCGCTTGCCCTGGACGTCGAAGCGGGCCTGGGCCAGGGCGGCCTCGGCTTCCGACACCGCCACCTGGTAGTCGGCCGGGTCGAGGCGGAACAGCACCTGGCCCTTGGCCACGCGCTGGTTCTCCTTGACGTCGATCTCGACCACGCGGCCGTCGATGCTGGTGCTGATGCCGGTGCGGCTGGCCTGGACGTAGGCGTTGTCGGTGGTCTCGGACTTGCCGCCGGTCATCACGACGAAGACGCCGATGCCGGCCAGGACGACGAGCGGGACACCGACCATCAGCGGCCAGCGCAGCCGCTGGCCCAGGGTCCGCTCCCGCCGCCTGCTGGCCGCGCTCGCCTCGGCGCCGGCGATAGCCTCGTAACCTTCAGCGTCGCTCACGCGCTGCTCCACGTCTCAATCGGATTTTGGGGAATCGTTGGGTTCGTTCGGGTCGCGAACCTTGGCCCTCAGATAGGGCTCGGCCTATCATGAGAGAAATGATATATCTTCACACCAGCCATGAACGCCGTGAATTTCAGAACCGCCGACCTCAATCTCTTCCGGGTGTTCGTCACCCTCCTGGAAGAGAAGAACGCCACACGCGCCGGCGAGCGCCTGGGCTTGTCGCAATCGGCCGTCAGCCACGCGCTGCGCCGCCTGCGCGAGATGGTCGGCGACGACCTCTTCGTGCGCGGTCAGACGGGCCTTAGGCCCACGCCGCGCGCCCTGGAGATCGCCGACACCGCCCGCACGGCCCTGAAGATGCTGGAGACCGCGGTCACCAATCAGCGCTTCGACCCGGCGCTGGACACGCACACCTTCAACATCGCGGCCGGGACCTACATCTCGTATGTGCTGGGTCCGCTGATCGCCGAGCGGGTGATGGCCACCGCGCCCAACGTCCAGATCCACTTCCACAACCTCTATGCTGGCATGACCGAGGACCTCGACACGGGGCGCCTCGACATGGTCATTGGCTGTTTCGAGGCGATCCCGGGACGCTTCTCCTACAGTGCGCTGTTCGAGGAGACCGGCGTCTGGGTGGTGCGCGGCGATCACCCGCTGCTGGCCGCCGGCATCGACTATGACGTCCTGGCCCGTCTGCCCCGCCTGGGCGTCTCGGGCGGCGGCGCCGACGATCCGGACCGCACCTCGGCCGGCCATCTGGGCCTGCGCCGCGTCACCTCGTGGGGCGACACCTATGCGTTGGGCGACAACCCCTATCAGCCGTTCACGGTGCAGGACTCGTTCAGCGCCATGAACATGGTCGGCCGCTCGGACATGACCTGCATCCTGCCCCGCCGCCTGGCGCAACTGGCCGCCGACCGGGGCAAGGTGGTGATGGTCGAGCCGCCGAACGCCCCGCCGCCCACGCCGTTCGGCGCGGTGCTGCGGGCCAGCGACGCCGCGGACTCGCCCAATGGATGGCTGCTGGACCTCTGCCGGCAAGCAGCGGCCCAGCTTTAGCCTCTACTCGACCTGGCTGACGTCACGCACCGCGCCACGCGCGGCGTTGGTGGTCATGGCGGCGTAGGCGCGCAGGGCCGGGCTGACCTCGCGCTTGCGGTCCAGCGGCTTCCAGGCCTTGGACCCACGGGCCAGTTGGGCCTCGCGACGTTCGGCGATGACCGCGTCCGACACTTCCAGCGTGATGCCCCGATTGGGGATGTCGATCAGGATCGAGTCACCGGTCTCGACCAGGGCGATCAGGCCGCCCTCGCCCGCTTCCGGCGAGACGTGGCCGATCGACAGGCCCGAGGTGCCGCCCGAGAAACGGCCGTCGGTGATCAGGGCGCAGGCCGCGCCCAAGCCCTTCGATTTCAGGTAGGTGGTCGGGTACAGCATTTCCTGCATGCCCGGTCCGCCCTTGGGGCCTTCGTAGCGGATCACCACGACCTCGCCGGCCACGACCTTGCCGCCCAGGATGCCGCTGACGGCGTCTTCCTGGCTTTCGAAGACACGGGCCACGCCCCGGAAGGTCAGGATCGAGTCGTCGACCCCGGCCGTCTTCACGATGCAGCCCTCAGGGGCCAGGTTGCCGAACAGCACGGCCAGGCCGCCGTCCTTCGAGAACGGATGCTCGACCGAGCGGATGACGCCCTTCTCGCGGTCCAGGTCCAGCTCTTCCCAGCGCGCGGCCTGGCTGAAGGCGATCTGGGTCGGCTTGCCGCCCGGCGCGGCGCGGAACAGCTCGTGGGCGACGGCGCTGTTGGTGCGGCCGATGTCCCAGCGGGCCAGGGCTTCAGCCATGGTCGTGGCATGGACGGTCGGCTGGGTGGCGTCGATCAGGCCGCCGCGCTCCAGCTCGCCCAGGATGGCCATGACGCCGCCGGCGCGGTGGACGTCCTCCATGTGCACGTCGGCCTTGGCCGGCGCGACCTTGGACAGGCAGGGCACGCGGCGCGACAGGCGGTCGATGTCCTCCATCTTGAAGTCGACCCCGCCTTCCTGGGCGGCGGCCAGCAGGTGCAGCACGGTGTTGGTCGAGCCGCCCATGGCGATGTCCAGGCTCATGGCGTTCTCGAACGCCTCGCGCGTGGCGATGCCGCGCGGCAGGGCCGTGACGTCTTCCTGCACGTACCAGCGCTCGCACAGGTCGACGACCAGGCGGCCGGCTTCCTTGAACAGGGCTTCGCGGTCGGCGTGGGTGGCCAGGACCGAGCCGTTGCCGGGCAGCGACAGGCCCAGGGCCTCGGTCAGGCAGTTCATCGAGTTGGC
>Ga0164241_10000496_pt1 | contig 71337 bp, 66 predicted proteins | sample OricomyardsoilBY_FD_108780 | JGI IMG/M metagenome (GOLD analysis project Ga0164241, IMG submission 108780) | Backyard soil microbial communities from Emeryville, California, USA - Original compost - Back yard soil (BY) | ecosystem: Environmental > Terrestrial > Soil > Unclassified | place: USA...
CGATTTCTTTCACGAGATGGCTTTTGCCAATCCCGCCAATGGCAGGGTTGCAAGACATTTGGCCGAGGGTTTCGATGTTGTGGGTCAGTAATAGGGTTTTACAGCCCATACGTGCCGCGGCCAAACAGGCCTCGGTACCGGCATGGCCACCGCCAATTACAATCACATCAAAACGTTCCGGGAAAATCATCGAACAACAACCTTGCAGTCAACACTGCGGATAAATATTGGGCGCTAAGAGCTATTCAAAAAAACCAACAAAAGGGGGTTTTCGGAAAAGGGCACGCATTATAGAGCGAGTTGAGCAATTGCACAAAACATGTACAGGGTTTAATCAGCTTATTTTTTGCGCGAAAAGTTATTCTGTTACAACAGAGAAAAATAATTAAATAAATATATATAAAGTTATTTAGAAAGATAAAAGATGTTGTAATTAATATGCAGCCATAATTCTGTGGATAAGCCTATTATTATTATATTTATCAATGGGATATAAGAAGTAAAACCATTAGGGAAAACTGCTGGAAAGCTCCTTGTAAGCTGACCGTAAGCTGTCGATAGAAGCTCAAGTTATACACGCAAAGACAGAATAGTGACTTATCCCCAAAACAGTAGCCAGCTTTTATGCCCCTAACCCACAGAATTACACACACATATGCGAATAATTATTAAAAACCTTGTAAAAACAGATATTTATAGCGTGAATCTCTATTTTTTTGTGGATAACCTGTGTAAGTGTGTGGAAAAACATGAAAACAAGTCTGTATAAACATTACTTTAACTGTAATGTTTGTTGGAATAGGTATGTTAATGAGGGGAATTGTGTTTAAAAAATAAAATTGTTAAATAGTCGAAATAAATATGTATTGCCTACTAATTAGCCATATTAAGAGACATTAAGGAGTGTAGTAGGCGTAAGTTTTTCATTATTCTCTAAAACTTTGGGTTGAATAAATTCTTGGGCATCTAACCAACGCAGTAATAAATCCCAATCATTGCGGTCGCGTTCGTAGCTTTTTTGCTGATAATCGCTAATACCGCGACCTTCACTGTAGGCTTTTACATAATGTTGGGTATCGCGCAGGGTGGCTGGGAAGGGAATATTCAAACTCAATAGGAATTTTTGTAAGCCCTGCCAAGCGTTGGTTTGTTGCTTTACGCGATTGGCAACAACCGCAATGGGGCGACGGGCGCGACGCATGGTTTGCGTCAGTAGCATGTCGCCAATAAAGCGTGCACTGGCACGTATATCTATGTCTGAGGGTAATACGGGTACGATAATCAAATCGTGATTTTGAATGATATCGTTGAGGGCAGTATCTGATAAGCCAGGGGCGGCATCGGTAATTAACCAGCGCGTAGATTTAGGGGCACGCCATTGAAAACTGCGAGTTGTGCGGGAGTTGGATTCGATTTTAACGCCGAAGATCTTAGGCAACTCTGGGGCGCGTTTGGTCAGCCAATAGCTCGCTGAGCCTTGAGGGTCTGCATCGACCAATACTGTTGTTTGCCCACGCTGGGCCAACCAGGTTGCAAGGTTGGTACTGAGAGTGGTTTTACCAGAACCGCCTTTGCCATTAATCACTAAAATTCGGCAGGCCGATAATAGTTCAATAGCTACCAAGGGTTCGGCATTGGTTTTAGTTTTGCTGATTAGCGGTGTTGTATTCATAGCTGGGCACAATTAGCTGCTTAATTAATAAACAGTATAGACACAGAAATAAATAAGTGATGGCGTATATAGTAGAAAGCGATTTTGTACTTATTAAGGAAGGTTTATTTACCAATACAAAAGCTGCTAAAGATGCGGCCAAGTAAATCATCCGGTGTAAATTCACCGGTAATTTCGCTCAAAGCATTTTGCGCTTGGCGTAGGTCTTCTGCGAGGAGTTCGCCAGCGGCGTAGCCGTGTAATTGAGCCTTGCCTAGTGCTAAGAAAGATTGTGCGCGTTCAAGGGCATCCAAGTGACGACGACGCGCGGTAAAACCACCTTCACCACTGTTGCTGAAACCCATAATATCTTTGAGATGCTGTTTAAGGTCTTCCATACCCGCACCTGTCGCTGCACTTATACCTATATAAGAAGAACCATTTTCTAACTTAGCTAATCCGCCATGTTCGCCACTTAAATCGATTTTGTTGCGAACGAGGGTAAGTTTGCTGGCATCTTCTAGTTTAGCGACAAATTCTGGCCAAATTTTGTTAGCTTCCAATTCTTGCGTGCTGCCGCTATCCACTAATAATAAAACGCGATCTGCCTGTTGGATTTCTTGCCAAGCGCGCTGGATGCCGATGCGTTCAACTTCATCGGGGCTATCGCGTAAACCAGCGGTGTCGATGATATGCAGTGGCATGCCATCTATGTGGATATGCTCGCGCAGTACATCGCGTGTGGTGCCTTCAATGCTGGTGACAATGGCAGATTCACGGCCGCTTAAGGCATTGAGCAAACTGGATTTACCCGCGTTGGGGCGGCCAGCGATAACCACGCGCATACCGTCGCGCACTAATACGCCTTGGCGAGCTTCTTTAAAAACCTGTTCGAGTTTTTGTTCAATAACGGCTAAATCAGTGGCGACTTTGCCATCGGTGAGAAAATCAATTTCTTCTTCGGGAAAGTCGATAGAAGCTTCTACATAGATTCGCAAACTAATCAGTGCTTCAACTAATTCATTGATGCGAATTGAAAAAACACCCTGTAAAGAATGTAAAGCATTGCGGGCGGCTTGTTCGTTGGTAGCATCAATTAAATCGGCGATGGCTTCGGCTTGAGCTAAATCTAATTTATCGTTTAAAAATGCGCGCTAAGAAAATTCACCGGGGCGAGCCAAGCGAACACCGAGTTGGGTTATTTCACGCAACAATAAATCGAGAATAACCGGGCCACCGTGACCTTGGAGTTCAAGGACATCTTCGCCAGTAAAGGAATTGGGGCCGGGGAAAAATAAGGCTATGCCTTGATCGAGAATATCACCTAAATTGTTATGAAACGGGCAATAGTGGGCAAAGCGGGGTTGGAGTTTTTGCTTGAGGAGTTGTTCGGCCACTAGCCCAGCTTTGGGGCCTGAGACACGAACGATACCGACACCACCGCGGCCAGTGGCAGTGGCTATGGCTGCGATGGTGTCGGTATTAAACATTCGGTTGCTTTAGTCTTTTTTACTGAGTTTGACAGTTTTGCTGACGGGATCAGCGTTTTCGATTTGTTTGGTAATTACATACTGCTGTGCAATGGTCAATATATTGTTGGTTACCCAATACAATACTAAGCCAGCAGGGAACCACAAGAACATAAAGGTGAAGACCAATGGCAACATTTGCATAACGCGCGCTTGCATTGGATCAGTTGGTTGCGGATTCAGCTTTTGCATAAACCACATAGTGACACCGTAAATCAGTGGCAACACGTAGTAAGGATCCATAACCGACAAGTCGCTAATCCAGCCGTAGAAAGGTGCATGGCGCAATTCTACTGATTCCATTAATACCCAATATAAAGCCAAAAATACCGGCATTTGAATCAGCATAGGTAAACAGCCACCAAGCGGGTTTACCTTTTCATCTTTATAGAGCTTCATCATTTCTTGCGACATTTTTTGACGATCGTCGCCAAAGCGCTCTTTCATTTCGGCCATTTTTGGCGCCAACTTCTTCATTTTCGCCATAGATCTATAGCTAGTGGCAGAAAGATGGAAGAACAAGGCTTTAACGGTAATGGTTAAACCAATAATGGCCAGACCCCAGTTGCCGAAGAAACCGTGAATAACTTTTAGCAGCCAAAACAACGGCACACCGATCATCCACAAGAAACCGTAATCTACGGTTAGGTCTAAGTGGGGCGATATTTTTTCCAACGCATCAGTATCTTTTGGGCCAGCGTAGAAGTTAGCTTTAATGCTTCCTTGGGCACCCGGAGCAACTTCAACGGGACTGCCGATGAAGCTAAACAGAAAAATATCATTGGTACCTTGTTGGTTGAGCTTAAAGGTATTAACAGTATTAGGATCTGGAATCCAAGCACTGATGAAATAATGTTGAACCAATGACACCCAGCCACCTTGTTCAGTCGTTTCAAAGGGTGCTTTTTTCAGATCATCAAATTTAACTTTTTTGTAGTTTTCTTCTTTAGTCGTGACCGCACCACCCAGATAGTTACTCATCATCATAGCGTTGGTTTTAGCAAAGTTTTTACTATCGCGTTTGATTTGACCGTAAAGCTGAGCACTCCATTTATCAGCACTTTGGTTGTCGATGAGGTATTCCACACCCACTAAATATTGGTCGCGCGTAAAGGTAAAACGCTTGGTGATTTTTACTTGATTTTGCTGCAAGCTTAAATCCACCACCAATTTATCTTGGCCGTTCTCCAAAACATACTCGGTTTTCTCAACATTAAACGTTGGGCGACCTTGGGCGGTATCTGTTGCGTTAGCACCTACTAGACCACTTTGGGCGCTGTAAAGATGATCGGCGGTGTTATCGATCAGAATAAAAGGTGAATCCGGGTTTTTGATATCAACCAAATGGCGCGGTAAAGCGACGCGAACAATATCGCCACCCACGGGGTTGATACTTACCAACAAACTGTCTGTAGCTACTTTAATCAAACCTGTTGAAGCAGCTACTGGGGTATTAGTAGTAGGTGCAGATGAGGTTGTAGTAGCTACTGGTATATCACTGGATTTAGCGTCAGTTTGCGCCGGAATCTGTGCTGATGAAGCCGACACAACAACAGGAGCGTGTAGTTCTTGATAGCTATTCCAACGAATAGCGAGCATGAAAAGTACGGCTAAGATTGCCGCAATCAGTATATTTTTTTGCCAATCCATCTTAGTGACTGCCATCTTGAGGTTGTTGGAATGAAACGGGTTCTGCGGGTTTAACCACAGGATCTAAACCACCCGGGTGCCAAGGATGGCATTTTAGTAGGCGACGCAAGGTTAAATAACCCCCTTTCGTCAAACCATAGGTATTTATTGCGTCTTCAGCGTAATGCGAACAGGTTGGGTAAAACCGGCATTGATTGCCAACCCAAGGGCTCAGCACATAGCGGTAACCATGGATACATTTAATCGCAAGTTTGCTGGGGCTGATTGCACTCATGGTGCAGAAACCTGAAGGTTTTGTTGTAGTGGTTTTACCGATTCTGCTTTAGCTTTTTGAAGCCGGCGAATTAACCTATCCCACTGCCCGTTAAGATGCTCGATTAAGACTGCATTGGTCACATCGTTCATCCCTTTACGGGCGAGCACGATAACATCTATACCTGCCAATTGTTGCTGTTTTGCACGAAAAGTTTCACGAATCAGACGTTTCATCCGATTTCTATCCACCGCATGGCGAATGTGTTTTTTAGCAATAACTAAACCTAACCGCGGGCAATTCAGCGGGTTGATTCGGGCAAGAAATAGGAAGTATTGGTGCGAGGTGCGAAGCGGGGCGTCATCAAAGACAGTTTGAAAATCCTTAGAGTTCAACAAGCGCATCGATTTACTAAATGCGTAGCCATGATGTTGGCTGCTTTGCCATTCGACGGTAATGGCCTGTTTCACTCTAAGAATCCATCAAATACGGGGGGTATTAAATAATTAAACAGTTAACTCTTTACGACCTTTAGCGCGGCGACGAGCCAATACTAAACGACCGTTTTTGGTAGCCATGCGAGCACGGAAACCGTGGTTGCGAGCGCGTTTAAGAGTACTTGGTTGGAATGTTCTTTTCATGAAACTAAACCTGTTCTATGGACACAATATAATCACACGGTGTGTGAAAGACGCGGGATTTTAATGAAGTTGTGTTTATAAAGCAAACAGTTTTGAAATTATTATCCTTGGTGTGCCTTTAATGTTAATAAACACTGTTTATGTTCAGTTTATTAATATGATATCAACAGGTTTATCCACAGATAGTAGTTGATAGTATGATTTAGTTAAAAAATAATCAAACTATAAGTTGTTGAATTTTTAGCAGTTTAGATGTTTTGCTACAGAGAAGGTGGAGATTTTTTGCTTTATTGTGGATAACTTTACGCTATGGGAGTACACTCCTTTTTCTTAAAATTTCATTACTTATAAATCTCTGTTTAAGCCGATTTACGTCGCTTTTTTGGCTATTTTTTAGTCTTTGTACATAGATGTAGGTTTGTAGTTCTATATATAGATAAAAACGTTGGAGTTTCCCCTTTGTTGCAGTCTGTTTGGAAATTATGCGCTTCCAGTTTGCAGGATGAATTACCGTCCCAGCAGTTCAATACCTGGATAAAACCGCTGCAAATTGACGAAGTGGCAAATCCCAATGAATTGCGTTTATTGGCGCCCAACCGTTTTATTAGCAATTGGGTGGAAGAGAAATTTTTAACCCGTATTAAAGAATTGGTTTCCCACTTTCAAGAGGGCGCTGATCTTTCTGTTGTTATAGCAGTCGGTGCAAAACCCCAAGCTGCCTTTGAACAAACAGGCTCTGCGGTTTCCTCATCTGTTCCTTCCTCCTATATAAAAAAAGCAGTAGCACCTGCTAATCCAGTAGAGAAAAAAGTTGCCAAGATTGAACTTGTGCAAGATATGGTCGCTGAAAAATCCCGCCGGGTTAACGATGACACTCAGCGCGCTACCCAAGAGGCAGAAGTTGAAGGTGGTTTAAAACACAGTAACTATTTAAATGCAGCCTCTACCTTTGCCACTTTTGTAGAAGGTAAGTCTAACCAATTAGGTTTGGCTGCTGCGCGCCAGGTTGCAGAAAATCCTGGCGGCGCCTATAACCCCCTTTTTATTTATGGCGGAGTGGGTTTGGGTAAAACCCACCTGATGCAAGCGGTTGGCAATGCGATGGTCGCTAAAAACCCCAATGCCAAAGTAGTCTATTTGCACTCGGAGCGTTTTGTTGCCGATATGGTAAAAGCATTACAGCTTAATGCGATCAACGATTTCAAACGTTACTACCGCTCCATGGATGCGCTTTTAATCGATGACATCCAATTTTTTGCCGGCAAAGAGCGCTCACAAGAAGAATTCTTTCACACCTTCAATTCTCTCTTGGAAGGTGGTCGCCAAATCATCCTCACTTGTGATCGCTTTCCCAAAGAAATTAATGGTTTGGAAGAGCGCTTAAAATCTCGTTTTGGTTGGGGTTTAACAGTAGCTGTTGAACCGCCAGAATTGGAAACCCGCGTGGCGATTTTGATGAAGAAGGCCGAGCAGGTAAATATAGATTTGCCGCACGAGGCTGCTTTCTTTATAGCGCAACGAATTCGCGCTAATGTACGTGACTTGGAAGGCGCATTGAAACGCGTTATCGCCAGCGCCAATTTTACTGGCCGCGCGATTGATGTTGAGTTGGTGCGCGAAGCACTTAAAGATTTATTGGCATTGCAGGACAAACAAGTCGGCATCGACAATATCCAAAAAGTCGTTTGCGAATATTACAAAATAAAAATGAACGATATGGTATCCAAACGCCGCAGCCGTTCAGTGGCTCGGCCGCGCCAAGTGGCCATGGCTCTGGCAAAAGAATTAACCAATCACAGCTTGCCCGAAATTGGCGAAGCCTTTGGTGGCCGCGACCATACCACTGTGTTGCATGCGTGCCGAAAAATTAAAGAATTGCAGGAAGAAACCGCTGATATTCGCGAAGATATGAAAAACTTGCTGCGTTCACTGACAACTTGATTTATAAAGAAACATTTCTACGAATACTGCACTCGACATAACTGTGTTAAAAATTACTAAAAAATGCTCATAAATTGCAGGAGCAATTTATACAGCGAAGCCGCCCGGAGGGTGCAGCACATGGATGTGCGGAGTACTTTACTGCCATGTAAACTCCTCTTTTTTAATAATTTTTGCTTTTTTCTGTCTTCGCTCGCTACGTCGTGCAAATGCTTCAAAAGAGTATGCTGTTTTTAATAAAACCTTTAAATCCCGGACGATAACAAAAGAGACCATCACATGAAATTTGTCGTATCCCGCGAGGCGCTACTTAAACCCTTACAATTGGTTGCAGGTGTGGTGGAGCGTCGTCAGACGCTACCCGTTTTATCGAATGTATTAATTGCGTTGAATGGCGATCAATTGTCATTGACGGGTACTGACCTAGAAGTTGAAATTATTGGTCGTGTGCATTTAGAACAAGCGGGTGAGTCTGGCGAAATCACTGTGCCAGCGCGCAAATTGGTAGATATCTGCAGATCGCTACCAGATGGCGCAAAGATTGAGTTTTTACAAGAAGATACCCGCATAATTGTGAAATCTGGCCGCAGTCGTTTTACACTTTCAACCTTACCGGCTTCTGACTTCCCCAATGTGGAAGACTCACCTGGTAATTTGCGCTTTAGCTGTGCCCAACAAGAAATTAAACGTTTAATTGAACGCACAGCGTTTGCCATGGCACAGCAAGATGTTCGCTATTATCTCAATGGTATGTTGTGGGAAGTTCGTCAAGATCAACTTCGCGTAGTGGCTACCGATGGTCATCGTATGGCGATGTGCACTCGCGCCATTGCGGTTGAAACGGCCGATGTCACTCAAGCAATTCTTCCGCGCAAAGGCGTATTGGAATTATCACGCTTACTGGAAGATTCTACTGCGCAAGTAGAAGTGATAATGAGTGGTAATCATATTCGCGTTACTTCAGTGGAGTACACCTTCACTTCAAAACTGGTAGATGGCAAATTCCCGGAATACGAGCGCGTATTACCACGCGGTGGCAACAAAACTATTATTGGTTCACGCTTGGAATTAAAACAAGCGTTTGGCCGTACTGCGATTTTATCTAACGAAAAGTATCGCGGTGTACGTTTGCTGTTATCGGATGGGTTACTCACTATCGTCGCTAACAACCCAGAGCAAGAAGAAGCTGAAGAACAAGTGGTAGTGGATTACGTCGGCGATAGTTTAGAAGTTGGTTTCAATGTGAGCTACTTACAAGATGTTACGAATGTCATTCAAAACGAAAATATAAAAATCACACTCTCTGATGCTAACTCCAGCGCGCTTCTTGAAGAGCCTGAGAATAGCGATTCGCTTTATGTTGTTATGCCGATGCGCTTGTAATCAAGCGCTCTATTTTGCCTAGCTTCAAACTCCTCGCCTTTGTATTGTTGGTCGTATGACCTTAAAACGTCTATTTATTCAGAACCTTCGTAATCTTAACTCGGTGGATATCCAACCCTCCCGCCGAGTTAATCTTATCTATGGTGAAAACGGTTCAGGGAAAACCAGTATTCTAGAGGCAATTAATGTCCTCGCTTTAGGCAGATCCTTTCGTAGTCATAAGCATAAGCCGCTTATTTTAAAAGGTCAGAACGCCTTTACGGTGTTTGGAAAAGTACATGCGGATGATGATGCAGAAGTTCCGATTGGAATAAATCGGCAACTGGATGGAACCGCCAGCTTTAAAGCCAATGGAACGCTCGTGAGTTCAGCGGCTATTCTGGCTTCTTATCTTCCTGTTCAAGTTATCAATTCGGATACTTTTTTCTTATTAGAAGGTAGCCCTAAGGTTAGGCGGCAGTTTATTGATTGGCTGGTGTTCCACGTGGAACATAAATTCTTTCAAACTTGGAAAGATTGTCAGCGCTGCCTGAAACACCGCAACAGCTTGCTGCGGCATGATAGAATAGACCCCTTTGAATTATCGACTTGGGATCAAGAGCTGGTAGTGCTTACTGAGCAACTTCATCTCTACCGAGCCGAATGTTTTGAGATGTTCAAAACAACTTTTTACGAGTTACTGCAAGAATTTATCAATGTTGATGGTATTGCCATAGGTTATTATCGCGGCTGGGATAGGGAAAAATCCTACGCGGAAGTACTGGCGGCGAGTATAGATCGCGACCGTCAGCAGGGTTATACCCATATGGGTAGCCACCGAGCAGACTTACGCATTACTGTAAACGGCCAAAATGCGGCAGAAATACTGAGCCGAGGCCAACAAAAACTACTGGTATGCGCCCTCAAGATTGCTCAAGGTTATGTATTTTCGCGCATGACTGGCCGTAAAACCGTGTATTTGATTGATGATCTGCCAGCAGAATTGGACGAAAAGCATCGTGAATTACTGACTCGCTGGTTAGATGCTATGTCTACCCAAGTCTTTATTACTGGGGTAGAGCGGGAAAGTTTATTGTCGTCTTGGCAGAATAAGACCGAAACAGAGATAAAAATGTTCCACGTGGAACAAGGTTGCGTGACTGAACATAGTCCGTGATGCTAAAAATTAAGCTTTTAATAGAAGCAACGCCTTAAAAAAGATTAGCTTTTAAGAATGCATACCCATCCTCAATATAAAGGGAAAGTGGGTTCACCGAATAAAGTGGAGATAGCTATGTCAGAAGAGAACAGTTACGACTCGTCCAGTATTCAAGTCTTGAAGGGCTTGGATGCAGTACGTAAGCGCCCAGGGATGTATATCGGCGACACCGATGATGGCTCAGGCTTACACCACATGGTATTCGAAGTGGTTGATAACTCTATCGATGAAGCTTTGGCTGGTCACTGTTCAGAGATTAAAGTGATTATTCACCCCGATGAAACCGTTTCTGTAGCTGATAACGGCCGTGGTATCCCAACGGATATGCACGAAGAAGGTGTCTCGGCGGCAGAAGTTATCATGACGATTCTCCACGCTGGCGGTAAATTTGACGATAACACCTATAAGATTTCCGGTGGTTTGCACGGTGTAGGCGTATCTGTTGTGAACGCGCTGTCTGAGTTTTTGAAGCTAACGATTCGTCGTGCAGGCAAAATCCACGAGCAAATCTACCGCCACGGTGTGCCAGATGAGCCACTAAAAGTGGTGGGCGATTCAGTCACTACCGGCACTGAAATTCACTTTAAACCTTCGGCTGAAACCTTTACCAATATTGAGTTTCACTTTGAATTGCTGGCTAAGCGCCTGCGCGAGCTGTCGTTCCTGAACTCTGGCGTGCGTATTGTCTTGAAAGATGAGCGCAGCGGCAAAGAAGAAATCTATCAATACGAAGGTGGCTTGCGCGCCTTCGTAGATCATCTCAACAAAAACAAATCCACCATTAATAAGATGGTGCATTTTGTATCGCTAACCCGCCCCGACGGTATCGGCGTGGAGGTGGCGTTGCAGTGGAACGATTCCTATCAGGAAAACCTGCTGTGCTACACCAACAACATTCCGCAACGTGACGGCGGTACCCACTTAGCCGGTTTCCGCGCTGCGTTGACCCGTGGTTTGAATAACTATATCGACAAAGAAGGCTTGGGTAAGGCCGCAAAAGTAGCAACTACTGGCGATGATGCCCGTGAAGGCTTAACTGCAATTGTTTCAGTAAAAGTACCGGATCCTAAATTCTCATCGCAAACCAAAGACAAGCTGGTATCTTCCGAGGTGAAAGCCGCGGTAGAGCAGGAGATGGGTGAGCATTTCGGCAACTATTTGCTGGAAAACCCGGGTGAAGCCAAAGCGATTGTGGGCAAGATGATCGACGCCGCCCGCGCTCGTGAAGCCGCCCGTAAAGCGCGTGAAATGACGCGCCGTAAAGGCGCGTTGGATATCGCCGGTCTGCCGGGTAAGTTGGCAGATTGCCAAGAGAAAGATCCCGCCTTATCCGAAGTTTACCTTGTGGAAGGGGACTCGGCGGGTGGCTCAGCCAAACAAGGCCGCGCCCGTAAGACGCAAGCGATTCTGCCGCTGAAAGGTAAAATTCTGAACGTGGAAAAAGCGCGTTTCGATAAAATGTTATCCAGTGCCGAAGTCGGTACTTTGATTACCGCGCTCGGTTGTGGTATCGGCAAAGACGATTACAATCCGGATAAACTGCGTTACCACAGCATCATTATCATGACGGATGCCGACGTGGATGGTTCGCACATCCGCACGCTATTGCTGACCTTTTTCTTCCGTCAAATGAGAGAGTTGGTTGAACGCGGCCATATCTATATTGCTCAACCACCGCTGTACAAAATCAGCAAAGGCAAGCAAGAGCAATACTTGAAAGACGAATCGGCTATGACCGAATTCCTCACGCAGGCGGCTTTGGAAGGTGCAAGTTTGCATGTAAACTCAAGTGCGCCACCTATTGGCGGCGAAGCGCTTGAGAAGTTGGTGGAGCAATACCGCAAGGTGATGGCGACTATCGAACGCCTATCGCGTTTGTATCCCGCGATTGTGTTGGAAAAGTTGATTTACATGCCAGCTTTGCGTGCGGAACATTTGGGTGACCAAGGTCATATTCAACAATGGTGCGATCAGATGTTGGCGCGCTTTGCTATGGATAGCCGTGCTGGTAGCCAGAAATACCAAATCGTGGTGCGCGAAGATACTGAGCGTCATTTATTTCTCCCAGTAGTCGAAATTATCGCCCACGGTATTTCCAATTACTTCCCCTTCAACCAAGATTTTTTTGGTTCAGGCGAATACGCTTCTATCGTGTCCTTAGGGCAGAATCTGGAAAACCTGATAGAAGAAGGTGCTTACATCCAACGCGGCGAGCGTAAGCAACCTGTCAACAGCTTTGCTGAAGGCTTGGAATGGCTGATGAAGGAATCCCGCAAAGGCTATAATATCCAGCGCTATAAAGGCCTTGGTGAGATGAATCCTGAACAACTCTGGGATACCACCATGAACCCGGAAACCCGCCGTATGTTGCGCGTAACCATTCAAGATGCAATCGCCGCGGATCAAATTTTTACCTGCTTAATGGGCGATAACGTGGAACCCCGCAGGGAATTTATTGAAACTAATGCGTTAGCAGTAGCTAACCTAGATGTTTAATTTTTTAGCGTAAATCTATTAAAAATTAAATTCTAATAAAAAATTCCGATAGCTTCTGCCGTCGGCATTTTTTATTTCTATCCGCGCTTTATCTTAATAGCTGTAACCGGTTCCCTTTGTTAACCATTCTTTATAATGCCTCTGCAATAAACGCTTGAGTTATAGTCAACACAACTATATTTTAAAAATAATAATTCAATAAATAATCGACGGTGATGGATATGCGTTTAACTTCGGCTTTGATAATGTTTGCCCTAATTTCCAGTGCTTTAGTGGCTTGTAAGGCAACAGATATTCATGATCACGAACTCTCGGATTGTGCCGCGGCTAAGCTAGTGGATTTTGCGCAGCTACCTGTTATAACTGAACTTCCGAATCCCTTTGTAACAGCTAATGGCCGCACGATTACTACCAAAAAAGATTGGGCTTGTCGCCGCGCTGAAATAGGCGCCCAGATGCAAGCCTATCAATTGGGTGATAAACCTGTTGCACCAGCGCAAGTGAAAGCTGAATTACAGGGCGAGAATTTATTGGTAACCGTCACGGATAAAGGAAAAACCTTAAGTTTCACCGCAAAAATTATTCTCCCCAAAACCGGTAAAGCGCCTTATCCCGCGATTATTGGAATGGGTAATTCCTGGCTTAATAACGATGCGCTAGCCAAACAAGGTATTGCGATTATCCAGTTTCCCAATAACGAGATTGCTGAGCAGCTCAACACTGGTTCGCGTGGCAAAGGTAAATTTTACGACATTTACGGTAGCGATCACTCCGCCGGCGCTTTAATCGCTTGGGCTTGGGGCGTTAGCCGTTTAATCGATGCTTTAGAACTTGCGCCCAATAGCCCTATTGTTGCTAATCGCTTGGGTATTACAGGCTGCTCGCGCAATGGCAAAGGCGCTTTGGTGGCAGGTGCTTTTGATGAGCGGATTAAGCTGACGATTCCACAGGAGTCGGGCTCAGGTGGTTCTACTAGCTGGCGGGTATCTGACGACCAGCGTGCAGCGGGGCAAAACGTGCAAACTCTGGCGCAAATCGTGACTGAAAATGTGTGGTTTGCGGATCAATTCAAAGTGTTTGCACAATCTGTCAATCGTTTACCTTACGATCAACACAGCCTAATGGGCATGGTTGCCCCACGCGCTTTACTCTTGATTGAAAACACGTCGATGGAATGGTTGGGTGATAGAAGTACTTATACATCGGCATTGGCGGCGCGTGAAATCTGGCGGGCGCAGCGTATTGAGAGCAAGTTCGGGTTTTCACAATTAGGCGGACATAACCACTGTCAGCTTCCAGAGGCGCAGGTGCCCGAAGTTGCTGCCTATGTGCAGAAATTCTTGCTGGATGACTCGGCTGCAAATGTAGCCTTATTTAAAAGTGATACTGAGTTTCAGCTTAATAAAGAGAAGTGGATTAATTGGCAAACGCCAAAATTGAAATAAGAAAAATGGTATTAAGCGATAAAGATAAGGTTTTGTTATAGCAAATGGCTGTTAAAAATTACAATTTTTAAACAAGTGCTTTTTAAGAGCTCAGCTATAATTAAGACGTGTGTTAAAGCACAGAGTCTTTATTAATAGCAGATGGATCCCAGAAATGAGTGAGAAAAAAGTAGTTAAGGTGTTGCTCAGCCAGCTAGAAGAGGCATTAGAAGAACGCCAGAACAACGATAGGCGCAAGCAGACACCCGAAGATATTGAGAATGATCGCCGTAAAAATGATCGCCGTGACTCACAAGCAAGTGAATGAGTTACACAAAGGGGCTTAACGCCCCTTTTTTATTATCCTGAATTTGCACATTTGTAATCCAAGCAGCGATTTTTCTCTAAACAGGTAGCGCCGTGTCATTAATTGGCGACTTTAGTACAAACGATGAATGCACTCCGCTCACACCCTCAATACGCGTTAACTTCTGCAATAAAAACTGCTGGTAGCCATCCATATCTTTAACAATCACCTTTAATAGGTAATCTGCCGATTGGCCGGTAATTAAATGGCATTCCAACACTTCGGGGTAGCTGCCTACCGTCGTCTCAAAAGCATCAAAGCGTTCGGGCGTGTGTTTATCCATGCTGATTTGAATAAAAGCCATCAAGGTCAGCCCCAATTTGCGGGCATTCAATAATGCTACATAACCATCAATCAATCCTGCTTCTTCAAGCTGCCGAACTCGGCGCAGGCAGGGTGAGGGCGATAGGCTAATAGCATCTGCCAATTCTTGATTGGTAATGCGGCCATTTTGTTGTAACTGCTCTAGGATCAAACGGTCATAGCGGTCGAGTTCCATAGCGATAAACCTCATTTTTGAAATACAATCTATCAATAATAATATATTTTAAGCTATATTATTGCGCATAGTTCTTTAAAAGAACGTTTTTAGCAATCACCTGCCGCGCATTTATACGTATACTTTGCCCATCTGATAGCAGTACTTACGTTCTTAAGCGGAATTAGGTACGGAGTAGCCACAAGCCAGTACTTGGGCGGGTGAATGACAAAGCGTTATGGCGCTAGTATCGCACTCGTTAATCGTCGCTAACCCGCAATGATTTACAAGCACTCTCCTCAGGTAAGACCACCTCTTTTTATAGAAGAAAACGCAACGCGGAGTTCGCCATGATTACCAACCCATCCACCAAATACCAACGCTTTGTTGGCGTCAGTTTGCCCGACCGCCAATGGCCCAACAATTTTATTGTGAAGCCACCTATCTGGATGAGCACAGATTTACGTGATGGTAATCAGGCACTCATCGACCCTATGTCGGTGGCAACCAAGCTGCGCATGTTTAAAGAATTGGTGGCGATTGGTTTTAAAGAAATTGAAATTGGTTTTCCCTCAGCGAGTGAAATTGATTTTAGTTTTACGCGCTTACTGATTGAAGAAAATTTAATTCCCGACGACGTAACTATTGAAGTTTTGGTGCAAGCGCGTTTTGATCTAATTGAAAAAACTGTGCAGAGTTTGCGCGGCGCCAAGCGTGCAATTTTGCACATGTATAATCCGCTGGCACCTGCGTTCAGAAAAATTGTGTACAACACCGATAAAGAAGGTGTAAAAAATATCGCCGTGCAAGGCGCGCAGTGGTGTAAACAATTAACCGCCACGGCGCCAGAAGTAGATTGGACATTTCAATATTCGCCAGAAGTTTTTTCCAGTACTGAAATTGATTTTGTAAAAGAGGTGAGTGATGCCGTTGCAGATATTTGGCAACCTACGCCGCAGAAAAAAATGATTCTGAATTTGCCCGCAACGGTGGAGATGAACACACCCAATACTTATGCAGATCAAATTGAATGGATGCACCGCAATATTAATAATCGCGATTCAATTATTATCAGCGTGCACCCGCACAATGATCGCGGTACTGCCGTTGCAGCCGCAGAATTAGCGGTAATGGCCGGAGCAGATCGTGTAGAAGGCTGTTTATTTGGTAACGGTGAACGCACGGGCAATGTCGATTTGGTAACGCTTGCATTGAATTTATATTCACAAGGTGTACATCCCGGTTTGGATTTTTCCGATATTGATCGCGTAAGAAAATTAGTGGAAGACTGTACTCAGTTGCCGGTGCATCCACGTCACCCTTATGCGGGTGAGTTAGTGTTTACCGCGTTTTCAGGTTCGCATCAAGACGCCATTAAAAAAGGTTTTGCAGTACAGAAAAAAAATTCGCTATGGGAAGTACCTTATTTACCTATTGACCCTGCAGATTTAAATCGCAGTTACGATGCAGTGGTGCGCGTAAACGCGCAATCAGGCAAAGGTGGAATCAGTTTCTTATTGCAACAAGAAGCTGGCTTGCAATTGCCGCGTCGTCTACAAATTGAGTTTAGTGCGGCAGTGCAGAAAGTGAGTGATACGACCGGTAAAGAAGTAAAGAGTGCGGATATCGTCAGCATATTTGAGCAAGAGTATTTTGCCGTAAATTCACCTTTTGCTTATCAAAGTTCAAAACTGAAAAATTACGACGATAGCCAACATCATGTTGAAATCACTATCTATGCACAACACGAAAACAAAACCGTGGAAATTAGTGGCAGTGGCAATGGCCCAATTGATGCCGCTGCGCACGCTTTGAGCCAATACGTGGGGTTGAATATCAGCGTGGTGGATTACTCGGAGCATTCCGTGGGTGAAGGTTCAGATGTTGCGGCAGTTTGCTATGTAGAAATGAAAGTCGGCAATAGTAAATCGGTGTTTGGTGTGGGTAAAGACAGCAACATTATCGCTGCAGCTATTAAAGCCTTGGTTAATGGTGTGAATCGTCAATCTATCTAAGAGATATCTTTGAATGAAAAACGGCCAGCTGTTTAGCTGGCCGTTTTTTTTGAACTCTCAACCTGAAATAAGGGGATATCCCTTTGCGCCAGATTGAGTTGAAAGGCACGGAAAGCGAATAAATTACTGCTAGGGTGAATCTATATATCCCCTAAGTGCGTCAAACTAGCCATAAGCGAACTTTGTGCGTAGATTCCCAAGTTGGTACATGTCTTGAGAGTTGATACTTGTCATGACAGTGTTAACCAAAGTAAATAAAGTCAGCCAAATTTCAAATAGTGATTAAGCTTGTGTAGGGGAAAATAACCAGCACAACTATAGGATGAAAAGACCCATGATCAAATTACACAATATCCACAAGTACTATCATTCGGGTGAGCAACCGCTGCATGTGCTTAAGGGGATAGATTTGCATATTCGCGAAGGCGAATTAGTGTCAATCATGGGCTCATCTGGGTCGGGGAAATCAACGTTATTAAATATTCTTGGTATTTTAGATAACCATGATCAAGGTGATTATTTTCTTGCGGGACGTGAGATCAAACATCTCAAAGAAAAAACAGCAGCGCAATTGCGCAATGAATTACTTGGGTTTGTATTTCAATCGTTTAATTTGCTGCCCTTCAAAAACGCGACTGAAAACGTGGCCTTGCCACTTTATTATCAAGGCGTGGGTCGCAAAGAACGTAATAAACGTGCCGCAGAATATTTAGAAATGGTGGGCTTGGATCATCGTGCCAATTTTATGCCGAATGAATTATCCGGCGGACAAAAACAGCGCGTTGCGATTGCGCGCGCGCTAGTAACAAAACCTAAAGTAATTTTAGCGGATGAGCCAACCGGTGCTTTAGATAGCCAAACTACGCAAGAAGTTATGAGTCTTATTAAAGAGGTTCATGCCTTGGGTAACACTATTGTGATCGTGACTCATGAGCAAGATATTGCCGATCAAACCCAGCGCCAAATTATTTTGAAGGATGGTTTGATCGTAACAGAAAAACAACATCACGTTAGTAATACCGATGAACAGGACGAAGAAGAAATTCTGGGTTAATTATTATGTGGGATGGCTTACAAGAAATTTTATTTACCCTGCGCCAAAATAAATTGCGCACACTACTCACCGCTTTTGGTGTGTTCTGGGGTATTTTTATGCTGATTCTCATGCTGGGTGCGGGCAAGGGAATGCAAAATGGCGTCTATGATGATTTTGGCAGCGAAGTTATGGATTTTATTATTGTGTACACCGGCACAACATCCGTTGCACATAATGGTATGGGATTGGGTCGTTATATCCAGCTCAGCAATGAAGATATTCAAGTCATTAAACAAAAGATTCCCAACGTGCGGTTTATTTCTGCGGAAAACCAAACGAACGGCGCAACTATTACTTACGAAAAAAAAGTTGGCAACTTTGCAGTACATGGTGTGCCTGATGATTATTTCAAAATCAAGGAATCAATTCCGTTTAATTTAGGCCGTAAATTAAACCCACTCGACCAGCATGAAAACCGTAAAATTTGCGAGTTGGGCAGCGCCGTTGTAGAAAAAATATTTGGCAAGGATTTTGATCCTGTCGGCAAAGAAATTCGTGTTAATGGTGTCGTTTTGAAGGTGGTTGGGGTATTTCACGATAAAGGTAATCGTGGCCGCGATTCAGAGCGCATCTATATTCCAGATACCACTTACCAAAAAGTATTTGGCAATGGCAATCGCGTACAAACTATTTGGTTGCGCCCTACGGAAGGCGCAGATGGTTTTGAACTTGAGAAAAAGGTTGTTGCTCTTCTGCAAAATCGTCACTCGGTTTCACCGGAAGATAAACGCGCTGTTCGCTCATTCAATATGGCGGAACCTGCAAAAATGGTAAACGGTTTGTTTATAGGTATTAACGCGATTATCTGGTTTGTTGGCTTGGGTACTTTGGCTGCTGGGATTGTAGGTATCAGCAATATCATGATTATTACGGTTAAAGAACGTACGCGCGAAATTGGTATTCGCAAAGCACTAGGTGCAACGCCGCGCAATATTGTTAGCACTCTGTTAATGGAATCTATTTTGGTAACCAGTATTGCTGGTTATGCGGGCATGGTATTGGGAGTTGCATTGTTGGAGCTGGTTTCCTTTGGCTTGCGCTCATCCGGCGCGAAATTAACTTTTTTTCAAAATCCTGAAGTTAATTTTCAGGTGGCGCTTACGGCGATTATTTTGTTGGTGGTAGTAGGTGCGCTTGCCGGTTTGGTTCCTGCGTTAAAAGCGGCGCGCATTATGCCTATTGAAGCCATGCGAGCAGATTAAGGAAATCCAATGATGATAATCGATCTAGAAAAATGGCAAGAAATTTTTCAAACTCTTAGCCAACACAAATTGCGTACGTCTTTAACTGCTTTTGGTGTTTTCTGGGGCATCTTTATGCTCACCATTCTACTTGGTGCAGGTAAAGGTTTAGAAAATGGTGTTATTGAAGATTTTAAAACTATTCCACCCACTGCTTGGATTTGGTCGCAAAGTAAAACGCAGCTTCCCTATCAAGGTATGCCGGTTGGTCGCACCATTCAACTTAAAGCAGAAGATGTTGACGACATTCGAATTAATGTTGCCAGCGTTGGCAAAATTTATGCGCAAAATAGCGTTGGTATCTGGGGCGGGTCCCCGGCTTATACAGTTTATAAAAATAACAACGGTAGCTTTTCAGTTCAAGGTACTCATGCTGGCATGGGTAATATTCATCAGCAAAGAATTTCAGAAGGCCGTTACATCAATGAAATTGACGATGAAAAGCGGCGCAAGGTTGCCATCATCGGCGAGCGTGTAAAGGCGCAGTTATTTAAATCCGGTGAAAAAGCGGTGGGCTCGGATATCACTATTTCGGGTATCAGTTTTCAAGTGGTTGGCGTTTATAAAACTACTGATACCAATCCCGGCAGTACAGAAGAAGAAAAAATTTACATTCCTAATGACACGCTGCGTTATTCGTTTAATCAGGTGGGTTGGGTGGGCAGTTTTGTGGTAATTCCCAAACCGGGAATACATGCGGCTGTTGCTGAAGCTGAGGTAAAGGCTTATTTGGCAGAAAAAAATAAAGTGGATCCAAAAGATTTAGGCGTCTTTGGTAGTTTCAATTTGCAAAACGAATTCGACAAAATTAATGGTCTGTTTAATGGAATAAAATTTTTCAGTTGGGTAGTCGCTATAGGCACCATTATGGCAGGTGCGATTGGGGTGGGAAATATCATGCTCATTGTTGTTAAAGAGCGCACGCGTGAAATAGGTTTGCGTAAAGCACTTGGTGCTACACCTGGAACTATTATTAGTATGATCATGCAAGAATCCATTTTTATTACTGCCTTGTCAGGTTATTGCGGTTTAGTAGTAAGCGTCTTCCTGCTGGAGGGCGTAAGCGCACTTATGGAGGCCAATGGTGGAAAGGCCGGTATGTTCCGTCATCCAGAAGTAGACTTTGGCACTGCTGTATCTGCGCTAATTGTTTTAGTGGTTGCAGGTGTATTGGCGTCATTAATGCCAGCCGCTAAAGCTGCTGCGGTGAATCCAATTGTTGCGTTGCAAGACGAGTAACGAATTGCATGCAAGAAAAATAATTAGCAATAAATTTCAACCAATTTAATTTAGTATTTTTCACAAAAGGTAAGAAGGGAAAATGAAAAAAATCATTATGTTTGGTGTGCTGGGTTTGGTAGTCATAATTTTTGTTGGCACCATTGTGTTTTTGTATAAAAAATCTCAGCAAGCTCCCGTGGTATATACGTTGGATAGCCCCACGATAACGACGATTATTAAAAAAACAGTGGCTATTGGTAAAGTAATTCCACGTCGCGAAATTGAAGTTAAATCACAAGTATCGGGTGTGGTTGAAAAAGTATTTGTAATTGCAGGCCAAACGGTGAAAAAGGGCGAAATTCTTGCCAAGATTACCTTGCGCCCTAATATGCTAAATGTGAATTCTGCGGAGTCACAAGTACAAAGCGCAAAAATCAATTTGAAAAATTCTGAGTCTGAATACAATCGTCAGAAAAAATTATTTGCGCAAAAATTAATTTCTGAATCTGAATACAATAAATTTTTGGTATCTTACAATTTACAACGTGAAGCCTTAAGCAATGCCGAAAACTATTTATTGCTATTGAATTCGGGTGTTACTAAAAACTCTGATAAAGTTTCTAACCTTATTCCCGCAACCGTTGATGGCATGGTGCTGGATGTGCCCAATAAAGAAGGTGCCTTTATTGTAGAGTCGAGCACCTTCCAATCCGGTACATCGCTAGCGACCTTGGCGGATATGACCGACATGATTTTTGAAGGCTTGGTTGATGAATCAGAAGTTGGAAAATTAAAAGAGGGCATGGAGCTGGTACTAAATATCGGTGCCTTGCAAGGCAAACCTTTTACGGCAGTGTTGGAGTATATTTCACCTAAAGGTGTCACCGACCAAGGTACTATTAAATTTACCATTCGTGCAGCGGTGAAATTAAATAAAGAGTTGTTCTTGCGCGCTAACTACAGCGCAAATGCAGACATAGTTCTGGAGAAAAAGGAAAAAGTATTGGCCATTAACGAAGGTAACTTGATCATTGAAGAAAAGGCTAGCTTTGTTGAAGTAGAAACTGCTCCGCAAAAGTTTGAAAAGCGCGAAGTAAAAACCGGCTTGTCTGACGGCATCAATATTGAAATCGTTTCTGGTTTGAAAGCGAGTGATAAGATTAAACATCGTTAATGTGTAATCTTGCGACACTAAAAGCATCGGCTCATCACCGATGCTTTTTTTATGATCATGGCTCCGCTATGATAGGGAAGACTTAATACATCATCCTCAGGGCTCCTCCATGAAAAAATTATGCGTAATTGCGCTTAGCCTCTTAGCTTTACCGGTGTTAGCTGATAATAATCGCGGCTTTTACCTAGGGGCAGGCGGTGCCTCCATTAAAGATAGCCAAGATGGCGTAGATAATATGAGCCAAATTCGGGCGATAGAATTTTTTGGTGGTTACAAATACAACGATGCTTTAGGTATTGAACTGCGTTTAGGCAATGGCAAAACGACAGGCACTAGCCGCTTCTATTTTGATGATAATGGCAGTTTGCAAAATGGCAGTGTTGAGCGCGATATAGGTAGTTACAGCAGCATCTATTACAAGCCTGAATTGGTAAACGATGAAGCTAAACTCTATGCTTTGCTTGGCTATACCCATGTAAATACCTCGGGATCAGTAAGAGATGAGGCTGGTAAGCTGGTGCGCAGCTCAAATGGTTCGGCTTCAGGCTACTCTTATGGTTTAGGAGTAGGCTTCGTGATTAATGAGCACTTTAATATTAATCTGGAATACAAAAACCTGAGTGATGAGATCAGCGGTAGGCCAAATTTGGCAAGCTTGAACTTTGATTATCGCTTCTAATAATACGTAAATTTTTCAAAAACGGTGCTAGAGAGACCCTCTTTCTGGCACTACTCACAAAAGATTACAGATTTACCAGCGATTTGGCAGTATAACTTGAGTGTTATGCGTTGAAGGGCTAAGTCATGTGTATTGCTAAATCAGGTTTTCATCTCAAATTTCTTCTCGTTGTTTGTCTCGCGCTCTTCAATTTTGGAGCACAAGCTGCAGAACAAGATTCTCATTGGCAACTTAGCTTAGGCTTTGGTCTAGGTATTCGTACCAATCCGGTTATGGATAATGACGATATCCCGTTAATTGTTATTCCGCACATTAGTTATCAGGGCGAACATTTCTTTATTCAAAATTTGGACTTTGGTTACACACTCTTTGAGAATGATAGGCAACAAATAAATGTTTTATTAACGCCCAGTTACGATCAGATTTTCTTTAATAAATGGGATATTAATAATTTTGTTGAGCGCTCTGGGCTTGCACTCGATGCATCCAAAGACAATCCCACTGTCGCACCTACCAATAGCCTTATTGATAAACGACTGTTACACAAACGGCGTATGGCGGGCTTAGCGGGTGTGGAGTATAGCCATAGTCTCCAAGACCTAGACATCCAATTGCAATTATTAACGGAAGCTACCGGCTACTACAATGGTAATGAGGTGCGCGTGGCTGTCAGCAAAACAATTAATCTTGGTAGGCACGATGTTAAATTAACGGTTGGCACTAATTGGCAAGATGCGAAAACACTGAATTATTATTATGGGTTACCGCAACAAGAGGTGTTCAATCACACGCCTTACAATGCCGCTAATGGGTTCACGGGTTTACTGCGTTTTGATTGGAGCTATCAACTTGATGAGCATTGGAGTTTGCGTTTTTTCACCAGTTATCGTCACCTCAGCGCTTCAATTTCAAATAGCCCGTTAGTGACTGCTAATAATGTAATAACGGCTTTTGCTGGGGGGGTGTACCATTTTTAATGGCCAACGGCTCCCTATAATAATAAGCCTATTTTTTTATTTTATGTTAACCCAGCAGGTTAGCGCGGAAGAAAACACATCGGTAATTCATTTATTTATGAAGCCTAATATTTGCGTGTTATCTGAAACTGAAACCTATTGTGAAGGCCTTCTTGTCGCCGAATGGAAATCAGCAAACAACAAAAATTATTCGTTGTGTTTGTATCAAAGTAGCAGCAAAACGCCGATTGACTGTTGGCAAAATACCAGCTTTGGTAAAACGGAGTTTACTCAAACTATAGCTAAAACAACACTGTTTGAATTGCGCGATATGGACAATCAAATCTTATTAGGGCAAGAGTCATTTCAAGTGATTAATGCACAAAAAAAATATCAGCGTTCACGTCGAAATCCGTGGAGCTTTTTCTAGCGAGATTCAAGATGAAAAATCATATTCTACTAGTGGAAGATGATCGCCGCCTTGCGGATTTAGTAAAAGATTATCTTGAAAATAATGAATTTCTGGTAACTGTGGAAGGCAATGGCAGCCGTGTTATGCGTCAATGCCAACAATTAAACCCAGCTTTGGTCATCTTAGATTTAATGCTACCCGGCAAGGATGGTTTGACTATTTGCCAAGAATTGCGGCCCCAATATCGTGGCCCAATTTTAATGTTGACTGCGCGTAATGAAGATATAGATCAAGTTTTAGGCCTTGAGTTTGGTGCTGATGATTATGTTATTAAACCGGTTGAGCCTAGAGTTTTGTTGGCGCGAATTAGAGCATTAATGCGTCGTTACTATCATCAAGAAAGTAACGAGCAGGAAAGTCTAGCGTTTGATAAATTAATTATTCAACCTACGGCACGCAAAGTGCAGTTTGACGGCGAAGATATTAATTTATCAAGTCATGAATTTGATTTGTTAGTCGCTCTGGCAAAGCACGCAGGTCAAGTCATTGGGCGAGAATATCTTTTTAATCAAATCTATAATCGCGAATATGATGGGTTAGATCGTACTATTGATGTTCGTATTTCACAATTGCGGAAAAAATTATTCGATAATTCAGAGAATCCAACACGGATAAAAACTATTTGGGGAAAAGGTTATCTGTTTGTTGCAAATGCGTGGAGTTGATTAAATGAACCGTGCATTTGTTTCGCTGTATCTTATTATTGTTTTATCAATAGTGCTATTGGGGTTGGTGTTAAACAAATTTTGGGATGAAATGAATCCTCCACAAGAAGTTGATCTCGCCGTGGTGGATCTTATTCAATTATTAGAAACATCATTAAAAAATAGTGAAAATGCTAATAGAAGTATTGATCTTAAGCAATTAACTGCAGGGCTTAGATACCAAGCTCAGTTGGTATCTCTGGAAGATTTTTCCAAAACGAATATAACGGAAAAAATTAAAAGCGGCGCTGTCATTAACGCTAGCGATACGAATACACATTATTTTTATAAACGTATCAACAATACAGACAATGTATTGGTACTTGCTAATCCCTTAAGCTCAAGTAACCACAACAGTTTTTATATCCCTTTTATTTTATTATTTTACAGCGCAATTGCTGTGGTAGTTTTTCTTTGGGTATGGCCATTAGCGCGAGATCTTGCACGTTTAGCCCAACATGCCCAGCAACTAGGTAAAGATGGTCAGCAACATATTATTAAAATATCAACGCGTTCTGTTGTGTATCCATTCGCAAACGCGTTCAACGCAATGGCAACTAGGCTTAGCGAAAATATGCGCTTGCAAAAAGAAATGACACTCGCTGTTTCGCATGAGCTCAGAACCCCTCTAGCACGAATGAAATTCGCCCTAGCCATTACGGAAGACCAAAATATATCTGATGGCTTGCGTTGCCAATTAACGGGCATAAACCGCGATATATTGGATATGGAATCGCTAATAAATTCTTTTCTTGCTTACGCTGCCTTTGATCCACAATCACAACAATTAAATCAGCGCGAAGGTCATATTCAGGATCTCGTTCAAAATATTATTTCTCGTCTTGTTAGTCATCAAGGTGGAAATATTCAAATTGAAATTTGCGATGAAACCGACCGGCAAACTATGATCTGTGAGTGGTCGCTTATGCAAACTGCCATTCAGAACCTTATTGATAATGCGCTGGGTTATGCAAAAGCACATATTCGCGTCACTCTAAAGATAACCTCAACCGATTTTTTAATTGAAGTTGAAGACGATGGCCCGGGAGTAGCTAAGGATCAGCGCACTAGGATTTTTGAGTCATTTGTGCGTCTTTATAGTGACCTACCGAACAGAAGCGGCTTTGGTCTGGGGTTAGCATTAGTTAAACGCATTATGGACTGGCATTTGGGTTCGGTGAGCTGCAATTATTCACGTCTTGGTGGCGCGCAATTCACGCTACAGTGGCCACGTAGAACCCAATAATCAAGCCTTCTAATAGTAGATGTGGATTTTGTTTGAATTTATGGGCAATATTTTTGTGCATAAATACAAATTAGAAAAAAATCAGCTTAATCTTATATATCCGCATGTTTTGAGTGGATAGCTAGTTATAGTTCAAAGTTTTAACTAGAAAAATAAGGTGCGTTTAGGTGTCAAATATTTAGGCGAAAACCCAAGAATAGACTGAAATAGCGCTTTTCATGGTGTTTAAGAGCGGATACTATAGCCCCGTTTTTTAGGGGGCAGCACGTCTGCTTGTTCATAAACCAAAAAGAACCTAAAAAATTGTCAGAGTTTGTTAATAAAGCCTTCTTAGCCAATGAATGTAGCTATACTGCTACGACTAAAGCGAAGGTGCTTTAGAGCTAACTCCGTGAGATTGTAGCTACAACTGCCAAAGTAGTTTGTACTCCGATGTCATTTTTGCAGGTGAAATTCAGAAGGTGGCAGCTAAGTTATGTCATATCACGCCAAAAAAAGTGCGGGACAGCGTTCTACGGGAATCATTATCGTAGTCGTTTTCCATGCGCTTCTAATCTGGGGGCTCGCAGCAGGTTTACACCGCGACGCCATTAAAAATGTAGTAGAAATTCTGAAGGCAGACGTAAAAGAGGAGGAGATCAAGAAAGAAGAGCTCCCTCCACCACCACCGCCGGATATAAAACCACCACCACCAGATTTTGTTCCTCCGCCATCGCTTGACTTTGTTCCGGATGTTGTCCCTCAGACGGCAATTCAGAACGTACAGCGAGAAGTTAAGAAGGTTGAAGCGCCGGTTAACCAAACCAAAGCTAAACCGGGGCCTAAAGGTCTAAGCCGTCCCGAATATCCTGCAGCGTCTATACGTTTAGGCGAAGTGGGAACTACAGGTTTAAACCTGTATATCGGTGAAGACGGTAAAGTTGCTGACGCTCAAATTTCTTCTTCCAGTGGCTCAGAGCGTTTGGATGAAGCAGCTAAGAAACATGCAATTCGTTCATGGAAATTTGTTCCATGTATGGTTGGAGATAAGCCAATCGCATGTTGGCATCCGATAAGATTCACATGGAAGATTGAAGACGCTAAGTAATCAAGACGTAGCTCTTGTTCTTCAAGTCATTCAATCACTAAAACTAGATCTTTAAATTTACGTTAACTGCAGGGTTTGAAAAATGTTAAAAAAACTTTCATCTGTTTTGATTTTGGCGTTGGCTTTAGGTGGTCAGCATTTCTTGGTTAGCTCAGCTTTTGCACAAGATTCAACTACACCAGCTACCGAAGCGGCACCAGCTACTGAGGCTGCACCAGCTACCGAAGCACCAGTGGCTGAAGAAGCTGCACCAACTACTGACGCTGCTAGCGTAATTGATGCTGCAAACGACAGTACTGTGGCGAAAGAAACTCCCCACGGCATGGAAAAAATGTGGAATGAGGGGGATGCGGTTACCAGAAGCGTGCTGATTCTCTTAATTATCATGTCTGCTTCTACTTGGTATATTGCAGCCATCAAGTTGATGGTTCAATCAAAGTTGTTCAAGCAATCTGTTGAAGCACGCAAAGTATGGGATGCAAAAACCTTACAAGATGGTGTTAATAACCTAAAATCAGACAGCGCATTCCGTGCAATTGCTGAAGATGGCATAAAAGCAGTGAAGCAATATGATGGTAAACAAACCGATAAAATCGATTTGGACTCTTGGATCAGCATGACAGTACAACGTTCTGCCGCTAATGTTGTTAATGACCTGCAAACAGGCATGGCTGTTTTAGCAACCGTAGCATCTACTTCTCCATTCGTAGGTTTGTTCGGTACGGTATGGGGTATCTACCACGCCTTGATCGCAATTGCTGTATCTGGCCAACCATCAATTGATAAAGTAGCTGGTCCAGTGGGTGAAGCTTTGATCGCTACTGCAATTGGTTTGGGTGTGGCTGTACCTGCAGTATTCCTGTACAACTGGTTGGTTCGTCGTAACAAAGTTGCGAGCGAATCTTTGAATGCCTTTGCTGCTGACGTTCATGCATACCTCATCGTAGGTGTTAATGGCGGCGACAAGTAATTTACATTAACGGTTTAAAACCTAATGCCTGATTGCAAGCTGAAGCTATAGAAAGCTCAGCTTTTGATCGGGCAGAAGTAAAAACTTGTAACGCGAGGTAGCAAAAAATGGGAATGAATATATCTGAAGGTGGCGGCGACGATACCGAGCTGAATGCCACGATTAACACAACCCCTTTGGTTGATGTTATGTTGGTGCTTCTAATTGTGTTTTTGATCGCTGTACCCGTAGTACTGAAAACAGTACCAGTACAACTTCCAAACGTTTCGAATATTCCTACACAATCCAAGCCTGAAAATATTGTTATTACGGTAGATGCTGAAGGTGAAACTTATTGGAATAACGTTCCAGTAGATAAAGAAACCTTGTTGGCCAATTTAAGAGTAGAAGCTCCTAAACAGCCTCAACCGGAAGTGCATATTCGCGGTGACTTAAACTCTCGCTATGAACCAGTTGGCCGTGTTGTTGCCTACTGTCAAAAGGCGGGTATTGTTCGCGTTGGTTTTATTACCTCACCCGAAAATACAAATTAAGTCCTTGGATCCACAATTAAGGGTAATTCATCATGGGTATGAATGTAGGTAGTGGAAGCGGACAAGCTGATGTAATGGTGGAGATGAATACCACACCATTGATCGACTTGATGCTTGTACTTATTGTAATGTTAATTATGTCGCTTCCACCGCAAACCCACGCGGTAAAGTTAGACATGCCAGTGACAGCGCCTCCAGAAACGGATGCGCCACCACCACCAGTGATAGACATTGTTGTAGATTTTGATGGTTCTATTTATTGGCAGTCGGAGCTTATTACTTCGGCTAGTACACTTCAGAGCTATTTAAGGTCTGCTGCACGTGCGGAGCCTCGGCCAGAGATTCACTTGAAGCCTAATAAGTTAGCAAAATATGACTCTGTTGCTAAAGTATTGGCTACTGCTCAACGTCTAGGCGTTAAAAATATTGGTATATTGGGTAATGAAGCGCTGGAGTAACCTCCAGCGTTTTTTTCATTGTGCATTAAATTGCTGTAATCAGTAAACGTATTGGTAAACATCGTTATGTGTGTTAAAAAAAATCTATTTGGAATAGCAAAATCAGTTTCATTTGTTGTGGCTTTAACTACGGGTTTAACTACTGTTTCAGCAGTTTTTGCACCAGTCGCTATGGCAGCTGAAAAAGCTCAACAACTCAGTTCAAAGATGAAGCCTTTAGGCGAAGCTCAAAAGCTCATGGCTGAAAAGAAATGGAAAGAAGCTCTTTCCGTTATCAACGAAAAAGTTGTACCAATTGCAGGCAAAAGTGCATACGAAGAGTCATTGACTAATGAGTTTAAAGCAGCCTGTTTGGTTCAGTTGAAAGACTACGCTGGCGTTGCAAAAGTGTATGAAACTATGCTGGCGGCAAACCAAGTACCTGCTGATCAAATTAGTTCGCGTACCATTACACTTGCGGAACTGTATTTGTCACTCGGTGATTACACCAAAGGTATTGAAAGCTACGAAAGATATTTGAAAAATAATCCTGCGACTAACGATGTTACTTTAGGTTTGATGCAGGCCTATTTCAAAAAAGGCGATTACAAAAAATCAGCTGAATATGCTCAAAAGTTAATTACACAAGCTGAACAAGCCAAAAAGCCAGTGGATAAAAACTGGTTACAAATTTTGGGATACAGTTATTCAAAATTAGGTAACAACAGTGCTTATGCTGATGTGTTGGGCAAATTGCTTGAGCTCTACCCATCTCCAGAATATTGGAATGACATGTTGAAAATTACTCGCAACGAAGTAAATTTCAATGATGGCGAAAAAATCGAATTCTACCGCTTGAAAAAAGCTGTAGGTGCAATGAGCGCAGCAGAATATAACGAAATGGCAGAGCTAGCGTTGTCAATTTTGGATTCTGGTGATGCAAAAGCAGCGCTGGAGGCAGGTATTAGTTCAGGCGTAGTTGAAAACAGTGAACGTACTACACGCTTACTGAACAGAGCAAAAGCTGAAGCAACCAAAGATTTAGCAAGTTTAGACGCAATTGCTAAAGAAGCTGCAAGCAAGCCTAATGGCGAGCCATTGGCCAAAATTGGTGCCGCTTACTTGGGCCATGGTTTAAATGAAAAAGCTATATCTACTCTTCAAAGCGCAATTGCAAAAGGTGGTTTGAAATCTGTTGACGAGGCTTATGTTCGTTTAGGTGTAGCCCATTTGAACTTGGGCAAAAAAGCAGAGGCTGTTAAAGCTTTCCAATCAGTTTCAAATAAATCCAATTTGAACCGTGTTGCTAAGCTTTGGATTCTTTACTCTAAAAAGTAATTAGTATGCACTTCTAAAAATGCCCGCAAGATGCGGGCATTTTTTTTGGCTAACTTTAAGCGGCAACGAAGGAAGCCAGAAATAACAAGCCTGTGTATAATGGGCGCCTGTTTTTGCCTTGGTGTGCAAATCTTTATCTAAAAAGGTACCGGTTGTGAATTTTATTCAGTTTTTAATCCAAGAGTGGATCTTAACCAGTTTGCTGGTGGCATTCATTATTGCCTATACCTTGCGTGAGCGAATTAAAAGTGGTGTTCCGGTATCCAATAACGAACTTACCAGTTTAGTGAATAGTGATAAGGCCATTATTTTAGATATACGTCCAAGCGCGGAATATAAGCTCGGGCATTTGGTGGATTCTATTAATATTCCTTATGAACGGATCAATGCTGACATAGCGACCCTTGAAAAATACAAATCCAAGACCATTATCATTGTGGATAAGCTGGGTCAGTATGCAGGTACAGCAGGCCGTCAATTAGCCAAAGCGGGTTTTGATGTACGCAGGCTTTCCGGCGGTATAAGTGAATGGCAAAACCAAAATTTACCTCTCGTGAAGGGTAAGCAAAAATAGAGATCAACATGGCTCGAGTTCTAATGTATACAACGGCTATTTGCCCCTACTGCGTTAATGCTAAAAAATTATTGGCGCAGAAAGGAGCAACTGTTGAAGAAATTCGTGTCGATCAAAATCCTCAACTGCGTAGTGAAATGATGCAGAAAAGTGGGCAGCGAACAGTGCCACAAATTTGGATTGGTGAATTACACGTAGGTGGTTTTACTGAATTGTGGGCGCTCGATAAACAAGGCAAGCTCGATGGGCTTTTACAAAATAACTAAGTGATCTTAAGAGAAATATTATGACCGAAGAAATTACCCAAGCAACTGAAGCTCAAGACCAGCAACAGCCGCAAGCAGGATTTGCCATTCAAAAAATTTATTTGAAAGATATTTCCTTTGAAACGCCAAGTGGATTAGAAGCTTTCACCAAAGCTTGGAAGCCCAATGTGCAACAAGACTTGAACATTCAAGTAACGCCTGTTGAAGAGGGCTTGTTTGAAGTTCTGATGCTGTTGACCATCACAGCACGTATTGATGACAAAGTTGTATTTTTGGTAGAAGTAAAGCAAGGCGGTTTGTTTATTATTAATGGTTTAGATGGCATTCAGTTAAGCCACGCTATTAATACTCTCTGCCCACAAATTCTTTTCCCTTATGCCCGTGAAACTATTGATAGCCTCTTAACACGCGGTGGCTTCCCACCTTTAATGCTTGCACCTATTAATTTTGATGCGGTATTTGCACAAGCTGTAATGCAAGCACAACAGCAAGCAGACGCGAATGCTGCTACTGCCCCCGTTGAGCCAGTGCTTAATTAATCCTCATTTATTAGCCCGACACTTGTCGGGCTAATTCATTATCAGGTGTAGTCGATGTTTAATCTTTCTCGCCTCGATCGCTCTAACTCAAGTTACATTGCCGCTATTGATTTAGGCTCCAACAGTTTTCATATGATTATTGCCAAATGGGAGAACGACCAATTGGTCGTACTTGATCGTTTGCGCGATCCGGTGCGTATGGGCTGGGGTTTAGGTAGCGATGGTTCGCTCAGTGAAGATGCACGTTTACGTGCGTTAAATTGCTTAGAAAAATTTGGCGAGCGTTTACACGAATATCCTTCGCGCAGTGTCCGTATTGTCGGCACAAAGACGTTACGTAGTATTAATGATTCCAGCCAATTCTTAGCAGATGCGCAACAGCGTCTTGGTCATCCAGTGGAAATTATTTCTGGCGATGAAGAGGCGCGGCTAATTTATTTAGGTGTAGCCCATTGCATTGCCCCAAAGGATGGCAAGCGTTTAGTGATGGATATTGGCGGTGGTAGTACCGAGATTATTGTTGGCGAAGGTATGTCGCCACTTATCAAAGAAAGTTTAAACATGGGCTGTGTTGCTATTACCAAACGCTTTTTTTTGGATGGTAAAGTCAATGAAAAAAATACCAGTAAAGCACTCATTGCCTGTATGCAAGAATTATCACCAGTGGCTGAAGAATTTATTCAGCAAGGGTGGAGTGAAGTTTTAGGTGCATCGGGTACTATTAAAGCAGTTGCTAAAGTGTGTAGTGCGGCGGGTTGGAGCAACGGCGTTATTCGTTTGATGGATTTAGAAAAAATTATTCGTCTTTATTGTCAACATGGCAGTACGGATTTAAGAATTCCCGGATTATCGGATGACCGCCAGGCTGTATTTTTAGGCGGCGTAATTGTTTTAAGAGCGCTATTCGAAAGCTTGCAATTAGCAGAGATGGTAGCGGCGGATTGGGCCCTGCGTGAAGGTTTATTATTCGATTTAAAAGGTCGTTTAGAAAATCATGATATACGCCAAGGGAGTGTCGATGCTTTAGCATCACGATTTCACGTTAATATGGAAAAAGCTCAGGCGGTAGCCGCAACTGCCTTGAATTTATTGGAGCAGGTGGCTGATGATTGGGATCTCAATCATGATGAAGCCAGTAAGCTTTTAGCTTGGTCAGCGCAGTTGTATTCGGTGGGTTTGGATATTGCGCACAACGATTATCACAAACACAGTGCGTATGTAGTTCAACATGTTGATTTGGCGGGTTGTTCGCGAGTTGAGCAAACGCATCTTGCTGCATTGGTATTGGCGCATCGTAAACGTTTTCCGCTCAAACAGTTTCCTCCTGGAAATGAGGATTTAATTCATTTAGCTATGTTGTTGCGACTTGCGGTTATTTTTCATCGTGGGAAAAAAAGCGAAGGTTTACCACATATCGAGTTGGCCGCTGCAAAAAAGAAAATAAAACTAAAAATCCCTTCAACTTGGCTTGATCAACATCCCTTGACGCACGCGGATTTGGAAACAGAGATGCGCCATTTAGATGATATTGGCTATAGCTTAGAATTAATTTAAACGTATTATTAAACAAAAAGGCCAATCATTGATTGGCCTTTTTTATGGATTCTACTTTTACATTAATGGCGCGATGTCCATCGTTCTAACAAAATGCCTTGAGCATCAATTTCCATTTCATCACCTGCCGGTTTAGATAATTGATAATTCCCGTCTGCATTTAAAATCCATGCGTGCGTATTATCCGATAGGTAAAGATTTAAATCTTCAATCATGCGATCACGAATGCGTTTGTGCTTAATGGGAAAACACGTTTCAACACGATGAAACATATTACGTGTCATCCAGTCTGCACTTGAGCATAGTAATTCGGGGTTTCCACCGTTTTCAAAATAGAATACACGGTGGTGTTCTAAAAATCTCCCCACAATAGAACGTACATGAATATTTTCTGAAAGCCCTTGAATGCCGGGGCGCAATTGACATACCCCGCGAACAATCAAATCGATTTGCACTCCGGCTTTGGATGCCGCATAAAGTTCATTGACCAATTCCTCATCATACAGGGAATTCATTTTCGCAATAATGCGTGCCGGTTTTCCATTCTCAGCGTTTTCTTTTTCAGTGCGAATTCGGCGAACAATGCCTTTGTGTAACGTAAAGGGAGCGTAGAGTAGCGCATCCATTTTGGAGGCTTTACCCATGCTGCTTAACTGTAAGAAAATACGGTAGACATCATCGCCAATTTCTTTGTCGGAAGTCATCAAACCATAATCGGTATAGAGCTTACTGGTTTTAGGGTGATAGTTGCCAGTGCCCATGTGCACGTAGTAACGCAATTTACCTTCTTCGCGGCGCGCAATTAACAACATTTTTGCGTGGGTTTTAAACCCGACAACACCGTAAATAACATGAATGCCAAAACGTTGGAGCCGTTCAGCAAGTGCAACGTTTTGTTCTTCATCAAAACGCGCACGTAGTTCAACAATAGCGGTAACTTCTTTACCGGCTTTTGCCGCAGCGACTAAGGCATCAACAATGGGTGAATTGGAACCAGTGCGGTAGAGTGTTTGTTTAATAGCGAGCACATGGGGATCAGCAGCAGCTTCGCGCAAAAAATCGACTACACCTTGAAAGGAATCAAAGGGATGATGCAGTAAAATATCTTGCTTTTGTAACACCTCAAAATAACTATTGGTGCGTTTGGGCAATTTCGGCATGGCTTGCACGAAGGGCCGAAAAAATAGCTCTTGGTTTTTGATAGCATCGAATAGATCGCTGTAGCGATTTAAATTCACTGGGCCATTGATGTTATAAAGGTCGCGTTCTTCAATTTCACAGCGCTGCAATAAAAAATTGACCAATTCTGTGGGGCATGTATTGGCAATCTCTAAACGAACTTCATCGCCATATTGTCGCTGAGCCAGCTCGCCTTGCACGGCGCGCAATAAATCTTCGGTCTCTTCTTCGTCAAGGAAAATATCTGAGTTGCGGGTGAGACGAAACTGATAGCTGTCAATCACCGTCATACCGACAAAAATTTCCGCCATAAAAAAATGAATGATGGAAGAAATAAAAACAAACTCGCGGCATTGTGTAGTGAGCTCAATCGGCAATTCAATAATGTGTGACAGTGAGCGCGGCACTTGTACAATAGCGCGACCAGAGTTGCGGCCGAAGGCATCTTTCCCGTCGAGTTTCACAATAAAATTTAAACTTTTATTGAGAATCCGTGGGAAGGGATGCGCCGGGTCCAAGCCTATGGGGCTGAGTACGGGCAGCACATCGGAAATAAAATAGTTTTTTAGATATTGGATTTGCTCTGGTGTCCATTCTTCGCGGCGCAGTACACGCACACCAGCATCGCGCAATTGCGGTAAAATTTCCGTGTTTAAAATTTTATATTGTTCTTCTACCAAAAGATGCGCGCGATCTGAAATCTGTTCAAGAGTTTGGATTTCAGTGAGGCCATCTGGGCCTAGTGGGCTTTTGGTGGGCAGCTCAAGCCGCTCAACTAAGCCGCCAACGCGAACCTCAAAAAACTCATCCAGGTTGGTAGAAAAAATACATAAGAAACGCAGGCGCTCCATCAGCGGTAGTGCCTTGTTATAGGCCTGATAGAGCACACGTTTGTTGAATTCAAGCAAGCTGAGCTCGCGATTGAAGTAAGCGCTGGACACGGTAAACCTCAGTGTTTAAAGCAAATCAACAGCAGAATATGGCATTCATATGACCGAAAAAGGACAAAGCTTAATTAACCTTAGCAAACAAAATCATAATCGCACAATTTCAGCATATTGAATGAGATGCCAACAGGGCTGCTGGTAAAAGCATTATTTTTTATTGCATTTGTAGACCTTAAAGCTTTGCCGGCCATTTTCAACCACGGAGCTTGGCACAACGGTATCGCCGCCATCACTTGCTGCTTCATTGCGTGCCATAGTCGCCAATTCAGTAGCCACTTTGTTGGCATCGCGTTTAATCATCCCAACTTTGTTAGGCACGCTTACGCTGATTTCGCTAATGTTTGCACAACCGCGTACATTGGCGGCGTTGGCAACGGCAACAGTGCTGCCTTGGTCAGAAACTTTTACCCACGTACAACTGCTGGTAACAGCGGTTATGGCGATTAAGATAATTGATAATTTTTTCATGGATGATCTCCAGCCAGTTAATTGTTCAGGAGCTTATGAAGAATATGAGCTACCCATTAAAAAACAGTAGCGGCTACACTAATCGGATGAATCTGCATATGCAACCAATGCGCTGAATTTTGCGCAGTTTCCCCCATGTATTCACTTAATCGTAAGGCTTCGATAAAAACGATACCTATAATTCTCATAAAATCTCGCAAAAATACCTGAAAGTCTGGTTTGCATAAGCTCAGCTGGTTATTATGCGGAACAACCGCAAGGTTTACTCAGTGGTCGATAGAACGGCCAGCATGGATGTGAATAACGCACCACATACGTTTAATAAAAACTGGTGCAATCAAAAACGAGTCATCTGTAAACGGGAATTTCTCAGGAGTCCAGCATGTTTATTACCAATGTCTTTGGCAATTTATCTCGCTTCATTCGTCGCAACCTTCGTACTGTTATAAAACTCATGATCCTTATTATCATTATTGTGCTGTTAATTTTTGCAGGCGGTAAAGCCTATCAGCGTTGGGATGATGATCCAGATCGCGGCGCAGTGGCGATGAATAACAGCACTACCGGCGAAAATTATGCGACTCCAAAATACCTGGATCAAGGTTGGACTGAATCAGAGAGTTTGTGGTTCTACAATACTACTCAAGGTTCAGGTTTAATTCCCTATGATTTCTTTTTAGTGCTGGAGCAAGCTGACTCAACAGAGTTACTGCGCGCCAACACGGTGATGGATAACTTCCGTTATTTGCCACAAAAACCGACATTCTTTAACCCCGATGGCTTACCCGTTGGTTTTGTTAAAGAGGGTTATCAAGGTAAAGATTATGTAGGCTACACCTGCGCTGCCTGCCACACCGGCCAAGTTAATTACAAAGGCCAAGCGTTACGTATTGATGGCGGCCCAGCCATGGCCGATATGGTAGGTTTTCTTACTGCACTTGAGAAAGGCATGAAGGCAACACAAGTTGATGTGCAAAAGCGTGAGCGCTTCGTGCAGGCTGTGCTCGCACAAGATAACGATTACTCGAATGCTGATGACATTATTAAGGATCTCGCCAAATGGACTAATACGGTCATCCTCTACAACACAGTTAACCACAGTCATTTAGATTATGGTTATGCGCGCTTGGATGCCTTTGGCCGTATCTACAACCGTGTGTTGCAACATGTGATTAATAAAGAGCAATTAAAGCTCGCACTATTGGGTGTTACCACTCCCGACAAGAGCCGCTTGCTCAGCGAGCCGCAAGTGGAGGCAGTGTTACAGGGAATTAACGACACTATTATTGGCGATACCCAATTTGCATTAATCACCCAGCGTTTGATGAGTAAGGACGGTAATTTACCCGGTTTGGGTCAGCGCGATCTACTGCGTGTGCGCAATGCCATTTTTAATGAGCCTAATGCGCCGGTTAGTTATCCTTTCCTGTGGGATATTTCGCACTCAGATTACGTACAATGGAACGGCTTAGCTGCCAATGCTGGGGTGGGTCCTTTAGGGCGCAATACGGGCGAGGTGATTGGTGTGTTTGGGATTTTGGACTGGCAGACCAGAGACAAAGGTTTTAGCTTATCGGCTTATTTGACGGGTGAGCAAAACAAAAAGAAAACCATCGATTTTAAATCTTCCATAGACCTCACCAACTTGTCGCGCCTAGAGTCGCACCTTAAAGGTTTGAAGTCGCCACAATGGTCAGAAGAAGTGTTGGGCAAAATTGACCTAGACAAAGCCAAGCGCGGGCAGTTGGTCTACAACGAATATTGTGGTTCTTGCCATCAGGTGATTGATCGCAATGCGTGGGATCGCTTGGTCGTGGCTAATATGACCAACATCACTACCATAGGTACCGATCCAACTATGGTGCAAAATAGTGTGAATTACAGTGGCTATGCGGGTAACTTTGAGTCAGTTTACCAAGCGACCGATGTCGGCAATATTGTTATTCAAAAACGCGCGCCGGTAGTGCAAGTTTTAACCGCCGCAACCAAAGGTGCAGTAGGCACAGCAGATGTTGATAAGTGGGCGCTCCGCCGCTTTGCCGATTGGTCTTACATGCTGGGTAAATCCTTCTTTGATAATAAGATCAAGCCCAGTGTAAAATCCGGTAATTATCAACCCGACACCACCGCCAGCCCTTATCAATCGCTGTTAGCGTATAAAGCGCGCTCATTGAATGGGATTTGGGCGACGGCACCTTATCTACACAATGGTTCGGTGCCGGATTTGTGGAGTTTGACAGCACCCGTTGAAGAGCGCCCTACTGAGTTCTGTGTAGGTAATCGTGAATTCAACCCGGTGAATGTAGGCTTTAACACCGAGGGTTGCGATAAAGCAGACCCCAACGATAAGCGTCGATTTATTGTGGAGCCTTTGGGCAATCACAATACCGGCCATGAATATGGCACGGGTAGAGATGGCAAGGATAAACTGACTGAGCAGGAGCGTTGGGATTTAATTGAATATATTAAAACGCTGTAAGCTTTAATGATGTTTAGGCTGCATGTTAGTGTTCTGTTACGGTGAACAACATGCAGCCTAAATTTTTGCGAATTTTATTCAGCGTTCTTTGCCGTTGGTTGCGCACAGACGTTATGAAAATATTGAAAGAAAGTTTTACGAGAAGAACAAAACTCAAATTCCCTTTACTGCTAAGTATTCGCTTGGTGGTTGCAAGTTTGTGTGTGTTACCGATAGCTATTGAGGCACAAACTGAAAAACAAATTTCCTACCCGGTAGCCGTTCCTGTTGTACGCGCTGCGGCTAGTAGTGTGCCAAGTGCATCTGCAGTAACAGCACCTGTACCCATTATTCGCTCGATAGAAGAAGCTGCGATACCACCGGTTCGTGCCAAAGCAGCCGCTAAAAAAACGACAACTATACCGCCTGCAAAAAAATCAACGGTGAGCACAACAAACAAAAAAACATCGACAGCAAAAACCACTAAAAAGCCAGTTAGCAAAGTAACGTCACAAACAACCACTAAAAATACCAAAACCACTGCTGCTAAAAAACCTTTACAAAAAAAACCAATCAGTACCACTCCAGTAGTTCCTGCCAAAAAATCCTCCACAGTTGCAAATCCTTCCTCCACTACTATACCAACAGCCTCCAATAAAAATTCTGTGAGCCATTTGGTGGCTCCCATTGTTACGGGCGTGGCTTTAGCTGCTGCGGATGTGAGTGCACAAGAAGAACAAGAACTTGCGCGAAGCTTGGCGGAAGAAGATTATCTAACAGAGCCAAATGTTCCCGAAACCGCGCTGCCCAAAACCACCGCGCCAACCGCTACTGCGGTATCAGCAAGTACTGCAGAAAAAATGTCCCTGCCCATGAGTAATCAGCGCGAAGCGTTCGTCACTGAGTTTAAAAACTTCGTCGAGAAAAATGTGGTACCCAAAGCACCGGGTTTAGCGCTGGCAATTATTGCGGACGGCAAAGTAAAAGTTTTGCAAACCTACGGTGTAAAAAAAGTGGGCACTAATAATTTGGTGAACGCAGATACTACATTTCGCTTAGCCTCAGTGTCTAAAAGTTTTGCGGCAACAGCGGCAGCCATGATGGTCAATGATGGTTTAATTCGTTGGGATACTAAAGTCACGGATGTTTTACCCAATGTGCAGTTCAGTAATCCGCGCTATGGCGATCAACTCACTGTTCAACATATTTTGTCGCAGTCAACTGGATTGCCAACCCACTCCGGCGATAATTATATTGAAGACGGTTTGCCCTTTGATGCAGTGGTGGAAAAACTAAAAGCGGTAAATTTCGTCTGCCCGCCGGGTAAATGTTACAACTACCAAAATGTCACTTACAGTTTGATTAGCAATATCGTGCTCAAAAAAACGGGCATGACTTATGAGCAATATTTAGAGAGCAAAGTACTTCGCCCGCTGGGTATGCGCACGGCTACAGTTGGCTATTTGGGTTACAGTGCAAATAATAATTACGCGGTACCGCATACTCCAACCGGCAAGGGCTGGGTTCCAACCACAGTGACGGAACACTATTATCGTATTAACCCCGCTGCGGGTGTAAATGCCAGTATCACCGATATGTCGCACTGGCTATTAGCGCACATGGGTCATAACCCTGCCATTTTATCGCCTGCGCTTTTGAATGCAGTACACGCAAAAATAACCCGCAACACAAATCAATATGGCAGCCGTGAGGGTGTGACAAATAGTCATTATGGTTTGGGTTGGCGAGTGTTTGATTATCGCGGTGATAAAAATTTTGTGCACCACGGTGGCGGGGTAAAAGGTTTCCGTTCAGAAGTAGTATTTAGCCCAGAGTTAAAAATCGGCATGGTGATTTTAACCAATGGCCCACGCTTATCGAGAGATGTTATTTTTGAGTTTCTAGATGCCTACGAAGATGAAAAGCGTGGCGAGAAGAAAAAAGAAGTTGCGGCGCCCGTGAGGAAGAAAAAAAAATAAAAACGCCGAGCAAATGCTCGGCGTTTTTATTTTCATTTATATATTTTCTTTTATTTAATGAGTTTCATCAAATAAATCCCGCGTGACAGTTCCGGTTACCATCACCTGCAAAATCCGGCGGCCTTCCATTTGTGTGATTTCAAATTCAAAACCAGAAATGCTAAGGGTTTCGCCAACAACGGGTACGTGTTGGAGCTGCTCTAGTAACAAACCGGCCAGCGTAAAGTAATCACCTTCTTCGCGTTCAAGTTTTATTTCTAGCAACTCTTCTAATTGCTCTAGCGATAAACTCGCATCTAACAGCCAACCGTTTTCCTGCTCAACAACGAGCGGTGTTTCATTGGCATCGGCTAATTCACCGGCGATGGCAGCGAGCAAATCGCTGGTGGTGACTACGCCTTTAATACTGCCGTATTCATCGATCACAATCGCTAAAGGCACCGCTTGCTGGCGTAACATTTCCAAGACATTTAAGGCACTGGTACCTTCGGGAACCGCAAGCGGTTCAACTGCGAGTGCAGCCAAATTGAGCGGTTGATTGCTAAGCGCGGCGGTGAGCAAATCGCGGCTTTGCACTACGCCGTGCAAATTATCCAACTCATCGCGCGCCACTAACAAACGGGTTTGCGGTGTCGTTTTTAACACGTTGAGTAATTCTTCTGGTGTGGCGTTCACGTCTACCCAAATAATATCTGGGCGCGGAGTCATGAGTGACTGTACTGGGCGGTCTGACAGCTGAAGTACGGAGCGAATCATTTGGCGCTCGCTATTTTCAAACACTAGCTCTTCGCCTTTAGGGTCGGCCATGGCGACTATGTCGTGGCCCACTTCGTCAGAATCAGATTTGCCGCCCAGTAATTTCAATACAGCTTCTGCGGTGCGGTCGCGCAGTGGGCGCTCGCCGATAATATGGCGGGTGCGGTTGGAACGTGCCAATTGGTTGAAGAATTCAATCAATACCGAGAAGGCGATAGCGCCGTAGAGGTAGCCTTTAGGAATATGTACACCGGCACCTTCAGCTACCAAGCTGAAACCAATCATCAACAAAAAGCCCAAACACAACATCACTACCGTGGGGTGTTTGTTAACGAAATCGGTGAGGCTCTTACTTGCAATAATCATCACGCCCATAGCGATAATGACGGCGAGCATCATCACCGATAGGTGCGAAACCATTCCCACGGCAGTGATAACGGCGTCTAGTGAGAAGACTGCATCGAGGATAACAATTTGGGTGATAACGGCCCAAAAAGCCGCGTGGGTGCGAGTGCTGCGATGGGTGTTCACCTTACCTTCAAGGCGTTCATGGAGTTCAATGGTGGCTTTAAATAACAGGAATAACCCGCCAAAGAGCAGGATCAAATCGCGTCCGGAGAGCGGGTGATCGAACACACTGAAGAGTGGATCGGTAAGGGTTACTAGCCAAGAGATTCCTGCCAGTAAGCCTAACCTTAACAGTAAGGCTAAGCCTAAACCTAGCTTGCGCGCGAGGTCGCGCTGGTGTTTGGGCAGTTTATTGGCGAGTACGGCAATAAAGATCAGGTTGTCTATGCCGAGGACGATTTCCAGCACAACCAGTGTTAAGAGGCCAAGCCAGGCCGTGGGATCGAGCATCCATTCCACCGCTAGTACCTCAACTCAAATAGGTTAAGGGCAGGGCAAATAGACTTAAAAAAACGGTGACGCTGAGATTCAGGGTCGGGTTCTGCGGTTGGCATTGAAAATCCAAGGTGACCAAAGGAAGGACGATTCTACTGCACAGAGGCTCACAATGACTAGCATTGGGTTTTTGAATGTCTGTTTCAGCAACACCATCTGGCATTTAAGTGGGTTTGTAGATGTTAATAAGGAATGTCACAATCCAGCCATGACAACTCAGCCTAGCATTAGATTTATTGCCAGCCTTCAAGGTATACCTGCCGAGCACTGGAACGCCCTGTGTGACGATGATTACCCCTTTGTACGCTATGAATTTTTAGTCGCGCTTGAACAAAGTGGAAGTGTAGGCAAGGGTACCGGCTGGCAGCCGCAGCATCTTGTGGTTTATGAAGGCGATGCATTAATTGCGGTTATGCCGCTTTACATTAAGAGTCACTCTTACGGTGAGTATGTCTTTGATTGGTCGTGGGCCGATGCCTACAAGCGCTATGGTTTCAATTACTACCCCAAATTGATTAATGCGATTCCTTTTACGCCTTGTTCTGGTTCGCGTTTGCTACTGAAAGATTCTTCACGTTTAGCAGAATTATTACCGTTAATGTTGGATGCCATTAAAAATCATGCTGATGCGATTAATGCCTCCAGCTGGCATTGTTTATTTCCCAGTGCAGAGCTTTCCGCGTACCTAAGTGCAGCGCACATATCCCAGCGAGTGGGTACGCAATTTCACTGGTACAACCGCGACTATAAAAGCTGGGGTGATTTTGTCGGCGCTATGAATTCGCGTAAGCGCAAAAACATCAATAAAGAAAGGCGCGCAGTGGTAGAACAAAACATTCGTTTTGAAACCAAAGCAGCGCAGAATATAACAGCAGAAGATTGGCAGTTGTTTTATCGGCTTTATTGCAACACTTATTTAAAACGCAGCGGCCACGCGGGCTATTTGACGGAAGCTTTTTTTACCTTGTTGGGGCAACAGTTTGCAAAGCACTGTTTGCTGGTGATTGCCTATCAACAAGAGCAAGCCATTGCGGCAGCGTTATTTTTTACCGATAGCCAAACAATTTATGGCCGCTATTGGGGTTGTATTGAAGAGCACGAGTTTTTGCATTTTGAAACTTGTTACTACCAAGGCATTGAATATGCGATTAAGCATGGCTTGCAACGTTTTGACGGCGGCGCACAAGGCGAGCATAAAATTGCGCGCGGTTTTGAACCTGTAAAAACCTATTCTAATCACTGGTTAGTGCGCCCGGATTTTCAGCAGGCGATAGATAATTTTTTGGATACAGAAAAAATATCGATTGAAAATTATATGGAAGAAGCGAAAGACTATTTGCCGTTTAAATAAACTTAAGGCGATAGTGATAAGTAGGGAATCGTCGTCCCGCTGCGCAAGGATGACGACGGATTATTAGAGAAGATCGAACACCAGTTTGTGAATTTGATAAAAATAAAAGAGAATAACAATGCTCGCAAAACTCCACCCTAGAAACATTTTAACCGCACTCGACGAAATCGATGCACAAGCGCCGTCTTATAGCATGAGCAAACCCCAAGCGCTGCGCCGTGTATTTGCAGTGCTCGGTTGTGTATCTGTGTGTTTGCTATTTATGCACTACGCAAAATTTTCTGATAATTTGCAATTTTTTTTGCAGTTAGTGGCGGGCTGGCAGGGTTTGCAGTTAAATCACTATGAGGAGAAATTAACTCACGCGGGTGTTTGGGAGCTGTGTGGTTACGTATGGTGGACAAGTGTTCAGGTAATTGGTTATGTATTGCTGCCTGCACTTTTGATTCGTTATGGTTTAAAAGCGCGTGTGCGCGATTTTGGTTGGCAGCTCAATCAAGCTCCCCAGCACTGGCGTGGCTATCTACTCTTGCTCAGCCCCATTCTGGTATTTATTTATCTTGTTAGCCTAGGTAAAGATTTCGTTAACCACTATCCGTTTTATTCGTTGGCGAGCCGCAGCTGGTTTGATTTATTGGCGTGGGAATTTTTGTATCTCACGCAATTTGTGTGTTTGGAGTTTTTCTTTCGTGGGTTTCTTCTCAATGCCCTGCGTCCTGCATTAGGTGCTAATGCGATTTGGGTAATGTGTGTGCCCTATTTAATGATTCACTTCCCCAAGCTTTGGTTGGAAGCCACAGGAGCGATTTTATTTGGTTTGTTTTTAGGCATACTCGCGCTGCGCTCGCGCTCAATTTGGGGCGGAGTACTTGTTCATGCTGGTGTAGCAGTAACGATGGATATTACGGCTATTTTACGAAAGCACTCCTTGCCGGAAATTTGGTGGCCGTTTTAAAAGCTGTAAATTGTTTAGGCCATATGAGTACCTGAATTTAAATTGTAGGCTGTGGCTCAGTAAATTGGACGACCACAGTATTATTGCCTACCGCAAGCTAGCCTAATTTCCCATAGTCTTTTTTGATGTGTCTTGGAAACTATTGGGGAAGTTTATAAATTACACTGGCGCCTGAATTCTACGTTTTTTAATCTAAAAATTCATAACATATTGTTTTTATTGTTAAAAGGTAGCCAATGAATACTAATAAAATACAGCGAGTTGTTATTGCAGGTGGTGGTACAGCGGGTTGGATGGCAGCAGCCACAATATCAAAACTCTTAGGAGAAATGTTAGATATAACTCTCATTGAGTCAGAAGAAATTGGCACGATTGGCGTGGGTGAAGCAACTATACCCACCATGCTTATTTTTCATCGCATATTAGGGCTTGATGAAAAGGAATTTATGCGCGCCGCAAATGGCAGTATCAAGCTCGGGATCAGCTTTGAAAATTGGCTGGAGCGTGGCGAGAAATATATTCACTCCTTTGGTAAAACGGGCAGAGAAATATGGGCAGCCGATTTTCACCATTTTTGGTTAAGATCTAAAGCACTCGGTAATACAGTTCCCTTTGGTGACTACTGTTTGGAATTGGAAGCTTCCAAGCAAGGTAGGTTTGCTGTTTCGGAAGACCCTTGGGTTAACTACGCCTACCATATGGATGCTACAGCCTACGGTAAATTCTTACGTGGGTTTAGCGAGAAGCTCGGTGTTAAACGTGTAGAGGGCATGATTCAAAAAGTGAATCTGAACCCAGAAACGGGTGATATTGAGTCTCTGATGCTCAAGTCTGGGCAGGTAATAGAAGGCGATTTATTTATTGACTGTACGGGTTTCCGTGCCGTGTTATCGGAACAAGCCTTACACACAGGTTTTGAAGACTGGGCAAATTGGCTACCTTGCGATAGTGCCATGGCCACTCAAGAAACTGCAGTAGCACCGCCGATTCCACTAACACGTGCGATAGCGCACGATTATGGTTGGCAATGGAAAATCCCGCTGCAAAATCGCGTGGGCACAGGCCTTGTTTATTGTGGCCGTTATCTATCGGATGAAGACGCCAAAAAAACCTTGCTTGCAAATTTGGAAGGCGAAGCGCTTTTCGATCCAAAGCCTATTAAATTCAAAACCGGCCGTCGTCTTAAACAATGGAATAGAAACTGTATTGCCATAGGTTTATCAGCCGGTTTTATTGAACCGCTGGAATCTACCACTATTTTTCTTATTAGCTCTAACTTGCTTCGCTTGATAAAGTTATTCCCCTCAGATGGTAATTATGAACATCTCAGAAACGAGTTTAATAGCCAAGCAAAAGAGGAAATTGAGTTAGTCAGAGATTTTGTAGTATTACATTTTCATGCTACGCGCCGTACGGATACCGCGTTCTGGCGTCATTGTCATACTATGCCCATCCCCGAATCTTTGAGTAATAGAATTAATTTATTCCGTGAGACGGGGCGTATTTTTATTGGGCCAGAAGAGTTATTCCGGGTAGATTCTTGGACGCAGGTAATGATGGGTCAAGGTATAGTTCCGAAGCAATATCATCCCATTGCTGATCTATTTAATGAGACAGAACTGTTTAAATTTCTAGATGGTTTCAGGGGAAAAGTTGAGCATGATGCTAAAAATTTACCTATGCTGGGTGACTTTCTCAAAGAATACTGCCCTACCGAGATTTAAATCTCAATTCAATTTTTTGTTACGTTAAATACACTAACCTGACGGTAGACCTTGTTGTCAGGTTAGTGTATCCATGCCTCTCTTAATTTGTGCATTGAATTTATAACTGCCTGAAATGGAAAAAATAAAGTGTGCTATCAGTATTGGCAATTTGCTACTCAGCTAATCCATCTGTAATAAGTATATAAATAAATAGTATTTTCCCTATTAATTATCCATCGATTAGCATCGAATAATTTAGTGAGGGAAATCATGACGGCCGATCATCTTGAAATTATTGCTCATCTTGTAGTCGCGCTTGTCGCAGGTGGTGTTGTTGGATTAGAACGTAGTTACCATGGGCGGCCTGCGGGATTTCGCACACATACTTTGGTATGTCTTGCATCTAGCCTGTTGATGATGGTTACCTTCTATCAATGGAAATGGATGCCGACTGTTCCGCTAGATACCATACGTGCAGATCCAACGAGAATGGCTCAAGGAATTATGACCGGCATCGGCTTTTTGGGTGCTGGTGTAATTTTCAAAGAAGGTTTGAGTGTCCGCGGGCTTACTACAGCGGCATCTATATGGATTACCGCTGCAATTGGTATCTTGATTGGTGTGGGGTTTTATTTTCCTGCCATTATTGCCACCCTAATGACTGTTGGTGTGTTATCCCTATTCCGTATCATTGAAGCAAAACTACCTAGTCAATGCTATGTGCATCATCAAATCAGTTTCGATCGTGATCAGGCCCTGCCCGAAAACGAATTAATTGATCTCTTACAACAACAAGGCTTTAGCGTTTCCAATACCAGTTATCGGGTAACGGAAGATAATCATTTTGAATATCGCATGATAATCCGAACGACAAACCTTACTAATGTTTCCCGTCTCTCTGACTTTTGGCGAACACAAGATACTGTCCGCGAATTTCGTATATCCCCTACTGGTGATTAACAACAGGGGAATCTATCGTCAGATGTTTATTCCTGGGTTAAATTGTTAAGATGACTGGAGATCATCTTATATTCTTTATAATTACAACATTGCCAAATACTGACTACAACGTGCAGGGCTTATGACACTGACATCGGAAGATTTAAACCGACTTGCCCAGCAATTGCCGGTATTAGAGTTCTCCTTGGTAAAAGATTGCGCTTGGTCGCAGTCTGATATTGCTCAGGCCTATCTCAATGCCTATGAGATCAATTTTGTTGAGGAATTCGCGCAGGTTTCCCATGCTTTTGGTTGTGTAAAGGCAGCAGGTTTTCGTATAGCCACGCATTATTGGCTGCCCGAAAATCCCAAGGGTACATTGGTGGTGGCGCATGGTTATTACGATCATGTGGGCGTATTTGATCAGCCGATTCGTTTTGCGTTAGAAAATAATTTTGCCGTGCTTGCTTTCGATTTGCCCGGCCATGGCTTGAGCAGTGGTGAGCCGGCTGTGATAGATTCTTTTAATGAATATGGCGATGTACTCGCTGAGATTTTGCAACAAAGTGCTGCCATAATGCCGCAGCCCCTTTACGCTATCGGCCAAAGCACCGGTTGTGCCGTTTTGCTCAATTATCTGTGGCGTTATGCAGAGGAGCGTAATGCATGCGCGCATTTTGCTAAAATCGTGCTCTGTAGCCCTTTGGTCTTACCGCGCGGTTGGCGCGGTGTGCATATGGGTCGTTTTGCTTATGCAGTATTGCGGCATTTTGTTCGTCGTATTGGGCGTAGTTTTGGCAAGAGTTCCCACGACCCTGTGTTTAATGAATTTCTTCATTCTCAAGATCCTTTACAAGTTAAATATTTACCCTTGCGTTGGGTGGGCGCCATGAAACAGTGGCATGAAATGGTATTAAATTCGGCACCACTACAAAACCCCATGTTAATCGTGCAGGGCACTGACGATATGACAGTAGATTGGAAATACAATTTGCCCCTGTTACAACAGAAGTTACCCAATGCCAAGATTGTATATATTGCCGAGGCAGGGCATCAGCTGGTAAATGAAAGTGATGTTTATCGCAATCAGGTGTTTACCGCTATCAAAAGCTATTTTTTTAATTAACTTTTTTCATTTAATTATTTTTTATTTAAGGATTTTCCGTGGAATTTATTTATCTTGTTATAGATTTTATTTTACATATTGATGTGCATTTGTCGGAGCTGTTCACTCAATATGGCTTATGGATTTACGGAATTTTGTTTTTGATTATTTTTTGCGAAACCGGGCTGGTGTTTACTCCCTTCTTGCCTGGCGATTCTTTATTATTTGCTACAGGTGCGCTGGTGGCCATAAGTGCCAGTGCGGGATTGGATGTTAATATTATGGCGTTAGTTGTTATTAGCGCTGCCATCCTCGGTAATATCGTCAACTATACGATTGGGAGATTTTTTGGCACACAGTTATTTCGCGATCCCAATTCAAAAATATTCCGCCGCGACTATTTAGATAAAGCCCATAGCTTTTACGAAAAACACGGTGCTGTAGCAATAATACTAACGCGTTTTGTTCCAATCATTCGTACCTTTGCACCGTTTGTGGCGGGTATGAGCGGCATGAAATATCCGCGCTTTATTGCATACAATATAATAGGTGCGCTTTTGTGGGTAGGCATTTTTCTATATGCCGGTTATTTCTTTGGTAACCAACCTATTGTACGCAAAAATTTCACTCTCTTAATCTTAGGGATTTTAGTGATATCCGTGCTACCAATTTTTTATGAAATTTGGAAAGCGCGTCGCGAAGCGAAGGCGGCGGCGAAATAAGCGCCTAATCTTCGAGTTGAATAATTCAATAACCGCTGTCAGAGATGGCAGCGGTTTTTTCTTTTATAGTGTAGCGCCAGTGTTTAGCCATTAGCATTGCTAAATAAGCAGTGATACTATGGATATAATAATATAAAAGGGGTCCTCCACATGCCAAACTACACATCTTCGTGTTTTTCTATGCTGCATAGCAAAAAAATCCTTATCGGTCTTTTGCTAGCATCTGCCCATTCTTTTGCATTGGTCGCACCTGAAAGTAATAATAAATCTTGCGCTGCAATAGCGGATTATAAATTTCCGGAATCTTTGCATCTTGCCGTGCGCACAGCAAAAGCTAATGAAGCCGATGCTTTCTGCTTGGTTAATGGCATAGTCAATGCGCGTACCGGCAGTGATGGCAAACACTATGGCATTGAATTTGAAATGCGGTTGCCCTTGTCATGGAACGGGCGTTTTATTTATCAAATGAATGGCGGCAATGACGGCGTTGTGGTTCCTGCGGAAGGCGATGTGTTTGATGGCCGCTCCGCACGTGCGCAAGGTTATGCGGTGTTAAGTACTAACGCCGGCCACGATGGCAACGCGGCAGAAAATCAGCAATATGGTTTGGCGGCGGGTAATCGTTTTGGTTTAGATCCACAGGCGCGCAACGATTATGGTTTCGCAACAACCGCAACTATGACACCTATTGCTCACATGCTTTTAAAAACCTTTTATGGCAAAGAGGCCGCCTACTCTTATCTTTCAGGATGCTCTAACGGTGGTCGTCACGGCATGGTCGCAGCCAGCCGTTATGGCGATATGTTTGACGGGATTTTAGTAGGTGCCCCCGGTTTTAATTTACCAAAAGCTGCTGTGCAACATGCGTGGGATGTACAGAGCACGCAACAGGTAGATCCAAAATTACATAACGCGTTCAGCCGCGCAGACATGCAATTTATGGTTGATAAAATTACAGAAGCGTGCGATGGGCTGGATGGCGCTAAAGATGGTTTGGTGAATAATATTCGCCAATGCCAAAAAACCTTTGATCTAAATAGTTTGCGCTGCTCTGGCGAAAAAAATGCCAGCTGTTTGAGTGAGGTGCAAACCAAATCCTTCGCGCGCTTGATGAGTGGTCCGCATAATAGTAAAGGCAAGCAACTTTACAATCATTGGTGGTACGACACAGGTATTGCCGATGAAGGTTGGCGTTTTTGGAAATTTGAAAGCCCTATCCCGCCGTGGAATAATAATCCATTGATTGCAACCATGGGCGCAGGTTCATTGGCCTATGTATTCACAACACCGGCGACTGAAGTTGAAGGCTCGCCGGATAAATTACTGCACTTTTTAAGCGCATTTGATTTCGACCGCGATGCACCGAAGATATTTGCTACCAACAAGTTATTTAAAAAATCCGCTATGGAGATTATGACTCCACCGGATGTTAATAATCCTTACCTAAAAAATTTTTACAAAAACAAAGGCAAGCTCATTATTTACCAAGGCCAAAGTGATCCGGTATTTTCTACGGTAGATATCGTAGATTGGTATGAAAAATTAAATAAAAACTATGGCGGAAAAGCACACAGTTTTGCACGCTTGTTTGTAGTACCCGGTATGAATCATTGCAACGGCGGCCCAGCGACAGATCAATTTGACGCATTGAGCGCGCTAGTGACTTGGGTTGAAAAAGGTAAGGCTCCCGATACGATTGCGGCCAAGGTAAATCCTGAAAATAAATCACTACCTGCTAACTGGAGCAAAACTCGTTCAAGACCTTTGTGTCCATGGCCGAGCATTGCAACCTATAAATCTGGCGATATTGAATCTGCAGCGAACTTCGCGTGCGTAATGGAGTAACTTATGATGAAAAAAATAATCTTATGTTTGATGATGGCTGCCGTCGCAAATTTCACTTTCGCCGCTGATAAAAAGCCCGCAGATGTTAAAGACGTTACTGCAAAAAAAGAACAAGTATTTACCACTAAACATATTTGGGATGCCAAAGTGCTAATTGGTGAAGGTGTTGAATTAGGCAAAACAAAATACGGCACGCGCAGAATGATTCCTATTACTGGCGGCACATTCAAAGGAGCGGATATTGAAGGCACTGTGTTACCGACGGGAGCAGATTTCCAAGTTACGCGTGCGGATGGCGATACCGAATTTAATGCGCGCTATATGTTGAAAACCAATGATGGTGTATTGATCCAAGTAATTAACCGCGCTCTATTTCATCCCCCAGCAGATGGCAAAGGCGTACCTTACATGCGTTCCGTATTGGAGTTGGAAGCGCCCAGCGATAGCCGTTATGCTTATCTGAATCACGCCATCTTTTTAGGAACCGTGGAAGTTCCGCCATTAAAAGAGGGCGAAAAGCCTTACGTGATTATTGGTGTCCACCAGTTGTTGTAAATAAAAAAGCCGTTGATTCACATCAACGGCTTTTTTGCTTTTAAACAAGAATGAATGAAAAATTAAAACAACACGCGGCAACTAATAGTCCCTTCAATACTCTTCAACTGCTCCAACGCAACTTCATCGTAAGGTGAGTTAATGTCCACTACTACATAACCAACCTTGTCGTTAGTTTGCAGGTATTGCGACGCGATGTTGATATGGCGATCTGAGAAAATATTGTTGATCTTCGACAATACGCCGGGAACGTTGGCATGAACGTGCAATAAACGATGCGCGTCTGGGTGACCGGGCAAAGCAACTTCGGGGAAGTTGACTGAGCTGATGGTGGTGCCGTTGTCAGAATATTTAATTAATTTTTCTGCTACTTCAATACCAATATTAGCTTGCGCTTCCATGGTTGAACCGCCGATGTGTGGGGTCAGAATCACGTTGTCCAAACCGCGCAGAGGGCTAATAAATTCATCGTCGTTTGCCTTGGGTTCCTCTGGGAATACATCGATTGCGGCACCAGACAAAGCGCCGGATTTAATCGCCGCTGCTAAAGCATCAATATCCACCACAGTACCGCGTGAAGCGTTGATCAGGATCGCGCCTTTCTTCATCAAACCGATTTCACGTGCGCCAATCATATCTTGTGTTGCATGAGTTTCAGGCACGTGCAAACTGACGATATCAGAGGTTGCCAACAACTCATCCAACTCGCGAATTTGGTTCGCGTTGCCGAGCGGCAATTTGGTGATGGTGTCGTAAAACTGAACGTGCATGCCGAGCGATTCAGCGAGTACCGATGTTTGGCTGCCGATAGAACCGTAACCGATCAAGCCCAAGGTCTTGCCGCGAATTTCAAATGAACCTACTGCAGACTTATCCCAACCACCACGATGACAAACCGCATTCTTTTGCGGAACGTTGCGCAACAACAAAATCGCTTCTGCAATCACCAACTCGGCTACAGAACGAGTATTCGAATAGGGTGCATTAAATACGGCTACGCCAAATTCTTGCGCCGCCTTCAAATCTACTTGGTTGGTGCCAATACAAAAGCAACCAGCTGCTACTAATTTGGGAGCGTTTTCAAATACGCGGCGGGTCAATTGGGTGCGTGAACGCAGGCCCACAAAATGCGCATCTTGAATTTTTTCGATGAGCGCGTCTTCATCCAAAGCGGTTTTCAGGTATTCGATGTTGGTGTAACCCTGATCGTTCAGCACTTGCACCGCAGACTGGTGCACACCTTCCAATAATAGAAACTTGATCTTGCTTTTGTCTAAGGACGTTTTGCTCATGGCAACCTCGGAGTAGTGGATTCGCAGGGCTGGGGATAACCGGCGCGCTGGAACGGAGAGATGGGAAAAATTTGGGCGGCATAATACCACAAAGGCACCCGAATATCCTCGCGGTGCCTTTGCTTGGGCGTTAGAGCTTACGCTGTAATCTGATGATTAATATCACGAAACCTAGAACCATAAGGCTCAAGCCGCTGGGTTCAGGCACAGCTGTTAACCTCCAAGAATCGTTCTGCCAGCTGTCATTATCAAAACCGTAGGAATAGCCACCATTATCATTCGAGCCTTGGCGCAGAAGGCTAGTGTCCTGATAATTCGTAAACAAGAAATAATTGGTATAGGAGCCATTTACTGCATAGTCCGCATCGACAAAGATAAAATTGTTTTTCATTGCATCGAAAGACACTGCGCCTTCATTTGCGAAATCCCAAGGGTTTCCAGTTTCGGGTGCATAGAGAGCAGAGATTAAATTGGAGGAAAAGTCCCTGCCCTGAATTTTAATCTTTATATCGTGTACATTCCTTACATATATACCGTCTTCTGTACCTACAAAGGTGCCAGTCAGTTTGGTAGGTTCCATCCCTCTGTCATCGCCATAGCCCTCCTGAAACAAGTATGAAAATTGAAAGTTGGCTGCGTATGACATAGCGGGGATTAGAAAAAATACCCCTAAAATTTTCGTTAATACGGACTTCATGTTATTTCCTTTTTGAGATTAATGACCTTGGTCGATCTGACCAAGGTCATTATTGCACAACGCCTTGAGCCTTGAGGGGCTGATCAAATTTATTCCGCTCTCAAATTAAAGCTTTATAAGCAGAACATTCATTCGAAGAAATATTTCCACTTGCCAACTGTGCATGTCTGTATATATACTGTGCATATCTTATATATACAGATAGAGGTGTGCGTGACCGACAAGTTGTTTCTCTCGCAAAACGATAGCCGCCCCATGTACTTGCAAATCATGGTGCAAATTAAACAGAAGGTTCGTGTGGGCGATTGGCCTGCAGGTCACCCTCTACCTTCCATTCGCGAATTGAGTGCGGCGACCAAAGTTAGTGTGATTACGGTCAAGCGCGCTTACACCGAACTGGAAACTGAAGGTGTGATTGTGACTCAGCCGGGGCGCGGTTCATTTGTGACTGGCGCGACGGATATGCAGAACGAACTCGCCAGAATTGAATTGAACAAACACGTGGATGGATTGATAGACAGTGCAGAGCTAATCGGCTTGGGTGAGAACGAGATAATTGCGCTTATTCAACATGCAATTGCCGAGCGCAAACAGCCATAACTATTTCATTGGGGCATAAAGATGCAAAACGCTTTTGAATTGAAAAACGTAAGCAAGCGCTATTCAGAGTTTTATTTGGAGAGCTTGAGCCTGCAATTACCTGTCGGCCAAGTCATGGGTTTGGTAGGAGTAAATGGTGCGGGCAAATCAACCACCTTGCGTTTGTTGATGGGATTAATTCAGCCAGACACGGGTAGTGTAGATGTATTGGGTTATCGTTTACCGGAACAGCAAGTACTTGCGAAAGAGAATATTGGTTTCGCCTCTGATGATATGCGCCTTTATAAAACGGAAAATTTGCGTTGGCACATGCAACTTATTCAAACCATATTTCCGTCGTGGGATGCAACCTACGCCGAGCATCTATTAAAAGTATTTGATTTAAATGCAGAGCAAAAATTCAAAGGATTTTCGCACGGTCAGCGTGTTAAAGCGTGCTTATTATTAATTTTAGCGCGCAAACCAAAATTAGTTATTTTAGATGAGCCTACTACCGGTTTAGACCCTGTAGCGCGCGAAGAAGTCTTATCGGAATTGGCAGACATTCTGCGCGATGAAAATCGCAGCGTGTTGTTCTCATCTCACAACACGCAAGATATTGAACAGCTATCCGATTCCATTACCTTTTTGCACAAAGGTAAATTATTAGATTCGCAAGATAAAGAAACTTATCTTGATCGTTGGCGGAGAATTGTGTGTACGGGCGATATCAATTCTTCGGGCTTAGGAATCAATTGCATAACCGACATTAAACGCAATGGCTCTCTCAACGAAATTATCGTCAATCAATACGATGATTCAATTCTTCCCCAATTAGGCGCGCTAGGTTTGAATGTTTCCAGTGTTGATCGTATGTCACTTGAAAAAATCTTTGTTGCCAATGTGAGAGCAGGAGCAAAAGCATGAGCCAGAGTTTGAATATCCCGTTAATTAAAATTTTGGTTAAAAAGGATTGGTATCTTACGCAAAAGTTTATGGCGCTCTATATGGGCGGTAGCATTTTTGCATTAAGTTTTATCAGTTTAGGTGAGTGGCAATTTATCATGGGTGTTACTTTGTTAATGTCTATGGTGATTGGTATGGCCAATCATCTTGTGAGCATCACTATTATTAATGAGCGGAAAGAACAAACACTGCCTTTCATTATGACCTTGCCAATTACGCCAACAGACTATGCTGTTGCAAAATTAATTGCTAACAAAAGCTTATTTTTCATTCCTTGGTTAGCCATCCTAATCATGACTATTGGGGTATTTAAATTTACCGCCGTTCCCGATGGGTTGATTCCTTTAAGCGTTATTTTGTGCAGCTATTTTCTATTGAGTTATTGCATAGTATGGGCAGTAGGAATGACAGTGGAAACCGAAGGTATTGTTATTCTGGTTATGGTGGTTTTGAATTGTTTGGTTGGGCCCTTGATTTACATATTGGGAGCAATGCCGGAGATTTCTAGTCATTTTCAAAGTGCTACGCAAGTATGGAATAGTGCATCAATAGGTGTACTCGCTTTAGAGTTTAGCCTGATCATTTTTTCGCTGGCAGTTGCTTTTTATCTGCAGGCTAGAAAGAAAACTTTTCTCTAATCCATTAGGTTTAAAAATCATCACTGATTTTTAAACGACTCTAATTACATCTATCTATTTGGTGGTCACTATGAGCTCCACGGCTGAGTCACGCCTGCAAGATTTAACTGTATCAAACACACGCTTGCATTACATGGACAACCTGCGCGCTTTAGCAATGCTCGCAGGCGTATTTTTTCATGGAGCTTTGGCCTATAGCCCAATGTTGCATGATCTTTGGCCTGCAGCTGATACACAGCAATCGCCGGTGGTTGATTTGATTTCGTGGTTTACGCATCTGTTTAGAATGCCGCTATTTTTCCTGATCGCTGGATTTTTTGTCGCCTACCTCGTACAAAAACACGGCATGGCAGATATGTTAAAAAATCGTGCACTGCGGATTTTATTGCCGCTGATTATTTTTCTACCGCTGTGTATATGGGCCGTCATTGCGCCGCTCTTATCCGCGGTAGCAAGCGTACACGCAAAATCGCCGGTTATGGAAATGATTGTGACCGCTATGGCTAACCCCGGTACACCGCCACCACCGCCCACAACTATGCACTTGTGGTTTTTATACAACTTGGTTTTCTTTTGTATTTTTACGTGGGTTTTACGTTATGTGAATTGGCAATGGTTGCGCGCCTATTTTAATCAAATAACGCCAGCGCTTTTTCTTGCCCTATTTCCACTTTTTCTAGTCCCTGCCTTGCTGTCGGTTGCAGCGCCCCTACCTGCACCCGATAGTTTTTTACCGCAGTTGTGGTCATTTGGTTTTTTCGGGCTATTTTTCGCATTGGGCTATTGGGTATTTAGTACAGAGAATTTCATAGATCGATTTAAATCCTATGCTTTTATGTTGCTGATAATGAGTGCGGGGCTTTATGTTGTTTTTTATTGGCTAATTCCCAAACCCTTCAGCGTAGTGCCTCCGTCATTGGAATCTTGGAAGAAAGTAGTAGTGAGTTTGTGCGAAGCTTATATTTCGGTATGGATGAGTCTTGTGTGTTTGGTTTATGGAAAAAGCTATCTTAATTTTCACAACCGAGTTATGCGTTTACTTTCAGACAGCTCTTATTGGATTTACATTATTCATTTGCCAATCATATTTGCGCTGCAATATCCAATGATGGATAAAAATTGGAGTTTGCTTACCAAATACTCTGCGACTATGACGGTGACTTTAGCAGTGGGTGTGTTGAGTTATTTATTGTTGGTAAGGTGGACGCCCATAGGCTGGATGTTGAATGGTCGTAAGCGAATAAAATAAAATTTCACCATGGTGCCTCTTCAAACCGCTTCACCAGAAAATCCAACAATGCCCGCAGTGCGGCGGGCATGTGGCGGCGCGATGGATAGAGTGCATTAATCGCCATTTCCGGTACCGACCAATCCGGCAATAAGGCCACCAGTTTCCCCGCACGAATATAGTCATTGGCTAAGTAAGTTGGCTGCATAGTAATTCCGCCTCCTGCGATTGCCGCATGCAATAAAATACTCGCATCGTTGGTGGAGAAATGGCTGTTGATTTCTATCTTGGTGGTTTCTGTTGCGCGCGTGAATTGCCACAAATATTTACCTGCGATAGTGTGCGTCATGCAGCGATGATGCACTAATGATTCGGGCGATTCCGGCGTACCAAATTGTTCGAGGTATTTGGGCGATGCGGCTAATATCGATGCGCAACTTCCCAAGCGGCGGGCAATTAACATGGGGTCTGGGTTGCTGCTAATGCGAATGGCGAGATCAACGCGAGCATCCACCAAATTAATGCTCACGTCACTCACGCTCATATCAATTTTTAATTTCGGGTGCAACGCTAAAAAATCGGCGATAGCGCTTGCCATTTGAGAGTAGCCAAAAGAGGCACTGCAAGTAAGCCGCAATTGGCCGCGCAACTCGCTGCTAAGATTTGCCGTTTCCTCTATCACCTCATCGGTTAGCGTCAGGATTTGTTGGCAGCGCCGCAAGAATTGTTCGCCAGCATCGGTCAAGGTGACTTTGCGCGTGGTGCGCTGTAGCAAGCGAGCATTCAACCATTCCTCCAGCTCGCTAATGCAGCGCGTCACCATCGCGCGCGACATCTCCATTTGATCCGCCGTTGCGCTAAAGCTACCGTTGGCTGCCACCTGTGAAAACACCCGCATTGAGGTCAGTTTATCCACACTATTTGCTCCAATATTGAAACAGTATTGTAATTTTTTAGCTATATATGATTGATAATTGAAATACTACACTGGTCTCCAGCGAATCAACAAGCCAGCTTATAGCCAACCAACCTAAACAACGGAGAACAGATCATGCTCACTAAACTGAAAACCTCATTGGCCGCTACCAGCCTGTTGCTGAGTGCAGCTGCTGCAAGTGCGAGCGACTTGAAAGTCACCAGCTATAACCCAGCGGGCAAAGGTATTTTCCCCGTGTCATCGTCTTTGGTAACGGGCGATAAAGAAGCGATTTTGGTAGATGCGCAATTCGGTGTGGGCGATGGCAAAGCCCTGGTGGAGTTAGTGCGCGCCAGCGGCAAAACCCTGACCACGATTTATATCAGCGGTGGCGACCCGGATTATTACTTTGGTTTGGAGCCGATTGTAGAAGCCTTTCCCAATGCCAAAGTGATTGCGAGCAGCGCCGTGGTGGAACACATCCAAGCTACTAAAGATGCAAAACTCGGTTACTGGGGCCCAATTTTAGGTGCGCAGGCGCCTCACAAAATCACCGTGCCCAGTGTGTTTGATGCAACTAAATTGACGCTGGAAGGTAAAACTATTGAAGTGCGCGAAATCAATACGCACCAAGCCTATCTCTGGGTGCCCTCGATTAAAACGGTTTTGGGCGGCGTATTGGTAAGCAATGGTATTCATTTATGGACTGCCGATAGTCAAACCCCCGCCGCGCGTGCGGAGTGGGTAGCAGCATTGAAGCGTTTAGCTGCACTTAAACCGGCAAAAGTTATTCCCGGTCATTACTTGGGTGACGTGCCGGCAGGCGATAAAGCGGTGAGTTTCACGCGCGATTACCTGACAACTTATGAAATATTACTCAGCAACAAACCAACCTCTGCACAATTAATTGAAGGCTTGAAAAAAGCTTACCCAAGTTTGCCAGTTGATGACGGCATGGCAATTAGTGCGAAGGTTAATACTGGTGAAATTAAGTGGTAAACCTATGAACAAGCAACTGCATTACATCAATGATCCGCTCTGTGGTTGGTGTTATGCAGCTGCGCCTTTAATCAGCGCAGCGGCAGAAATCCCACAGCTCAATATTCAACTGCACTGCGGTGGTCTTTGGATTAACGAACACCGCAGGCCACTTGGCAAAGCTCTGCGCGATTACGTGAAGCCGCTCGACGAGCGCATTCAATTGCTAACCGGCCAACCCTTTGGCGAGCGTTATTTTAACGAGTTGTTGTTAGATAACCGCCGTGTGTTGGATTCCGAACCGCTCATTCACGCCATGCTCGCAGTAGAAAAAGCAGGTGGCAGTGCGCTCACCATGTTGCAACGCATTCAGCAAACCCATTATCGCGATGGCATTTGGACTGGCTCTGGTGCTGTGCTCGCGGAATTAGCGGCGGAACAAAGTATTTCTACGGAGCAATTTATTCGCGCCAAAGAACAGGTGAATGTGGTTGCGCACATGGCGGCAACGCAGAAGCTAATGGCGCGCCTAGGCGTCTCTGGTTACCCAAGCATCGTTTTACAAATGGACGATAGCTGGCAAGTAATTGCACTGAATTCCTTTCTGGGGAAACCGGATGCTTTTAAGGCGCAGCTCGAAAAAACGATGAGCAACTAGGCTGTTTAATTTGCATGGGTTTTTTATAACTAGTTGCAGACGTTAGTAAAGCTCCTTTGTTATAAATATCTAAAGGACAAAATAATATTTTGTATGAATTTAAATTACTTTAAAGTGAAGTAGTAAAGCCACTATTTGCACCACAAATAAAATAATAGCTATTTGTCTCCACACCATTTGATTTTCACAGAATTCTGAGAAGCTATTCCATCGCTCCCCGTTACCCCAAGACCAACGATTACCTTTAAAAAAGAATATAAAACTAATAATGATAGAAATGGGGGCAAAAACAACGAGGAATATTAAATAGATAAGTAGGCTGATTAAAAAACCATTTCTCAACAACCAAAGAGGAGTTATTAGTAGCGCCGCAATATTAAATTTTTTTAGCTCCTTATTAAGAGCGATTTGATCTTCTTCAAGCATTATGGAAGGCTCCATGAAATTCTTTATAAATGTTTATTAAACAGCGCCAACTATATAGCCATCTACACGGCCTAATATTTAACGAAGCAGTAAAACGCCGCCCCTTTTTCAAGGGGGCGGTCAGAATGGGTGCATAGCTACTTTGTTAATTAATGCTTAGCGCATCGCATCAATAAACGCTTCAAAGGTTGGTGTAGCCATTTCGTTGTGGGTCTCTTTAAGCTCAATATTTTTTAATACTAGCGACGGGTTATTTAAACTCCGCAAGCGATTAACAAAATCTAAGTTAGAAATATAATTTCCTTGGCGTGTACCCGAGGTAAAAATAGAAATCGTTTCAGATTTTGGTTGCGCTAAAGCAGTTTTCAGTTTTTCTTGAATTTCCGACGGGTTTGCCCAGAAAGCGCCGTCGCTCAAGGCATAGGTACTAAAATAAGGTTTCTTGTCGGTTTCCTGGCTCAGCAAAATTTCGCCTACAGTCGCTCCCAGTGACGCACCCCAAAAAATACGATTGGAGTTGGTGCGATATTGCTTTTCAATCTGAGGAATAATTTCGTCTTTCAAAAAGCGAATGTAATTGCTTGCGCCCGGTAATTTATAATCTTCCATACGGCGATTTTCTGGCCCCTGTTCAATTGCAACCACAATAAATTCTTTGTTGTGAACTTCTACCGCTTTATGAAATTCTTTTACCCATTGGCCGTCTGTTAAATAGAGTACAGGGTATTTTTTCTTGGAGGTTTCGTAGTTGGGTGGTAAGTAAACGGAATAGGGATATTCAATTTTGGTGTATTTGGAGAGGTACTTTAAGCCATCGGTAAATTTACCCTGAATTTTATAATCGGCCACAGGAATCCAGCGCGAGCTCATAAAAATGCCGTTAGCTTTGAATGCGCCATTACCAACATTAGCTTCAAATTGACCAAAATAAAATTGGTCAAAATGTAATTGAACTTCAAAAGGCGTATCACCATTCAAAGTACCTTTGATACGCTTATTAAAGGTATCTACCGGAATCAGTTGATAATCCTTGGTTTCGTAATCTTTGTTATTCAGCGTAAATTTTGCATAGTGTGGATCGCTGAAACTCATGGTTATTTTCGACCCGGATTTTATATCTATATTTTTTTCATTGGCAGTGATGTTTTGGAAAATAAAATCCAAGCTGGAGTTGGGTAAGCCTTTTTCCATCATCTCCAATTTATTGTCGGTAGAGCGGAATATGCCTGCGTGGCGGTAATGCACTGAACCAGCCATGCTATGTTTTTGGTTTACATCAAGCTCGAAGGTACCGGAGTTGGGTGTTAAATAGGTTAATTGGGTTTTTACGTTAATGTCCACCGTAGCGCTGTTGTCCGGAATGTGTAATAGCTGGACAATTTCACTTTGGTTGCCCGTAGTGGTGTATTGGTATTCTGATCCCCAAGAAAAACCGTTGTAGTCACGGCCATCGCTAAACATACGGTTGGCAAAAAAATAACTTTTAAATGTGCCGTCGTGATAAAGCCGTTGCTCGGTGCCGCTAATCAGCTCGGTTTTATGTATCTCAAACGCAAGCGCGGTTCCCTGCAAACTGGTAGGTGCATTAATACTTGTACCTTGAACAGTATTAGGCTTTTTACTTGAATCGGCGTTATTGCTGGTGCAGCTTGCCACTAAAAGTAAAAAAACACTGGCTAATAAACCAAAACCATATTTATAAATTATTGTCTTCACGATATCTCCATTAAATGTGCATTTTAAAATGCTGGACTATTTCCAGCGTTAGCTGGGGTTATAAGACGAAAAGATTCACTGCAATGAAAAAATCCCGCAAGGAGCGGGATTCTTCACAATAAACGAGCCTATAGATTATTACTTAGCGCTTGTTTTCCTTCAACATGACCTCGCGGAAATGTTTGCCCTGCATAGTGGGTTCGTAATTCCAATCTTTAATCATTTGTGGTGACCAATCCGGGTCGAACACCCAAGCTACCCAGCTAATACCTTTTTTATGAGCGTAATTGGTAATACGCGGGCCATAGCTACCATCGTCGATGACGGGAACGTGTGCGCCTTTATCCGTTGCTAATTGGTAGCCGATTTCAGTGAGAATTACAGGATACTTTTCTGCAACATAGCCCCAATCGCGTTCCCAGTTTTGCTCGAAAGGCGCTTTCACTTTCATTGGGTAAGGGTGGCTCACATAAGCAACGTTTTCTTTTTCAATAGGTGCGGTAGCAATAGGCGTTAAATCGTAAGCCCAATTGAAACCTGCTACCAAAGAAATCGCATTAGGATTGTGCGCTTGAATAATCGTGATGGCTTCTTCATTAATGGCTTTCCAGTCAGCCCAGCTCAAAACGCCCAACTGCCCGCCGAACACCGTGGGTTCATTGAAGACTTCATACATGGCCACTGAATTCACGTTTTTGTAGCGTGGGGAAACGGTGCGGAAGAAGTCAAAAGTTTCGGCTTTGGTAGTGTAGTAACTGTTGTTTTGGAACATCTCGGATTTGAGATTGCCAATGGAATGCCAATCTATAATCGCGTACATGCCCAGCTCGTTAATCCATTGCACCGTTTGATCCAGAATCGGCAAATAACCTTTTTTGCCGCGCTTTTGCCAAGCGGATGGATGCACCGGAATGCGCACAACGTTTGTGCCCCACGACTTAATTACTTCAAAGTGTTTGCGAGTGAAGTGGCCTTGGTTGACGAGCTTATCCGGGTCAGAAATATTCACCCCGCGAAATACCACTACATCGCCTTTATCGTTGACGAACTGGTTGCCTTTTACTTTTACTAAGGGCAATTGTTGGGTGATTTTGCTTTGATCGAAAGCGGGGATATCGGTGGCGTTCCACCAGCCTTGGCTGTTTTGCCAAGCCTCGGCGTGTTTTTGGGCTTCACTTTTTGCTTCATCGGCCGCTATTGTGTAGCTGGCTAGGCAGCTTATCAATGCAATGGAAATACACTGTTTAAGTAGGTTCATATTATTGCTCTTAGAGTTATGTGGATACGACAGCGCTTAAGCATAATCACGCTCTGGATTTAATGAGCTTTTTTAACCCTAATTTACACAGTGGCCGATGTTAGGGCTGGCGGCGCAGAATCCTTGTTACCACGACATAATGGGTCGTCGAGCTTTGTGGATACTGCCATTGCACATCTACATCCAACAACTTCATGCCGTAAATACGGTGTGGTTCTGGATGCTGATATTGTGGGCGTGGGTCTTGTTGCAGGATTTGGCGAATGAGGTTATTAAGATCGATTTGTGTTTTTTGACGATATTCGTGGCAAAAAGCGGCAGTTTCGTCGCTAAATTCTACCGGAATTAACGGCGGTGCTGCCTCGGCTAACTTATTGATAGCGGCGGGTACTAAGTCTACGTAAGGTACATAAGGCTTGATATCCAATACGGGTGTGCCATCCAAAAGATCAATTCCGCTGAGCTGCAAGAGCAACTTGCCGTCGCGTTCTATAATCCCATCCAGCTTCACTACCGATAAACCAATAGGTGCAGGCCGAGTAGGTGAGCGGGTGGCAAATACACCAAGAGTTTTATTGCCACCTAAGCGTGGCGGCTTCACCTTGGGTTTCCACTCGCTGCGGCTATTGGCATGAAATACAAATTGCACCCAAATATGACTGCAGTCTTCTAACCCATCAAATGCGCAAGGGTCATTGTAAGGCGGCAAGAGCTCCAACTCGGCGGTTGCTAAAGGCGCTAAACCGGGTTGTCGAGGTATACCGAATTTCTCTTTAAAGCAGGAGTGAATAATACCAATAGCGGGAAAGGCGAATTCCATGGAGTTTATGTACCTTAAAAAGAAGAAATTCAGTAAATAGTTTAATTGAGTTAAGCCCTATTTATATGGTTTTTTGATGACAGCGCTGTCGGATTTATTTACACAATTATGTGATGTGGTTATCATTATTATTGCGATATCCTGTAAAATCAAAGTGTTCAAAAATCAGGCATGAAAAGTGCTTAATCGCCACACAGATCATTTTCTTACTTTAAAAGAGTCTTTTTATGTCGATTAATGTTTTCAAAAAAATAGCGCTGTTGGGCTGTATAGCTGCTTCTGCCTCAGCCATGGCTGGCCCCTTAAATGATTACAACTTGATTTTGAGCAACGATCTCAATGTGAGCGGTGGTAGCGGCCATATTGAAGGCAAAGCCTTTATTGGCGGTGACGTTATTAATGGGTCTATTTATGCCCAAAAGCTGAATAGGTCGTCAACAGATGTTTTGACCAAGGTTGTTGGCAACTTTGCTAGCAACAATGGTACTCATGTAGAGGCGGGTTACCTCGCCTATCAGGGCAACTTTACCGGTCCTACTAATATTTGTAACAGTAACGCACCTGGCCTTTCAGGTAGTGGTTGCATTAAAAAAGTAACGGATAACTCTCTGACTGCTGAAAAGGCAAGTATTTTAGATGAGCTGAAATCTGAATCTGATTACTACAAAAGCCTAGCTACCTCAGCGGACTTTGTTAAATCTGGCGATAACAATAATTCTATTTTTACTTATAGTGGCGTTGCAACTGATTTGGCCGTATTCAATATTACAGCGGCTGATTTGACTGGGCCGCAGTGGAACATTGACTTTGGATTGGCGGTGAATGTTTTAATTAACGTATCAGGTAGTGTGTTTAATGCCGGTAACACAAAGAACGGCACTTCTGGGTTCACTAATAATGCCAACAATGTGTTGTGGAACTTCTTTGATGCAACCAGTTTAAATTTTGGCGATTCTTGGTACGGTTCTGTATTGGCGTTGAATGCTGATATCCGCACTGGTTCTAATTTGAATGGTGCTATTGCTGCTAAATCCTATTTAGGCAATGGTGAGATTCACCAAGGCCACTGGAGCTACACACCTCCACAGCCACCACCTACTAAGGTGCCGGAGCCATCCAGCCTTTTGTTGAGCTTGTTGGGTTTAGGTTTAATCCTGTTGGGCCGCGCACGTCGCAAGTAATATATAATTGATTTAATGGTTCAAAAAAAATGCCCCGATAACTTCGGGGCATTTTTTTACATCCACATTTTTTACAACTGCATCTTTTATAACAGCACTTACAAATACGCTTTCTTAAACGCTTCTTTAGATTGTTGAATGTAATTGCGCGTTTTAGTTGCGTGCATCTCCCACGCTTTGCGGTCGTCGGCATTGCTGAAGGGGTTTTGATCGGGTGAAATCGATTTATCAAACTTGTCGTAGAACGTAATCATTGCCGAGGTAATTTGATTAAAGCGCTCTTTGTATTCTTGCAGCTCATCAATGTTGCTATTGGCTCTCAACATAAACTGAACCAATTGCGCGTTGGAGGTTGAGCGGGTTTGCACCGCTTCTGCCTGTTTCGCAAAACCTTCGTTAATCACTTTTAATGCCGCCGTACGCACTTGGTCGTCTTTGCTCATTACACGATTAAAGTTTTCAGATTGTTTATCGTGCCCGCCGTAAACTAAATAATCTTTTAAGTGTTTGCTTAAATCTTTACGGAATCTATCGACTTCAGTTTGGATATCGGCTAAATCTTTATCCAAACCATTAGCTTTAGCCAATTCCTTTTCAATTTCGCCTAAGAACTTTTCAGCCGTTTGATAGGTGCTTAAACCATTTTTCTCGGCAAATTTTTGCGCTTCTTTGCTTACACCGGCATTCTCGTAAGAGGATTTTTCAAAGGTGGTCGCAACGATAGATTTAAAGGGTTCCGCAAATGCAGTAAATGCACCAGCGGTTACAACATTAAGCGATGCGGTAGCAATATCACCGAACGGGCGAATCAACGAATCCATACGCGTTTTCTGAATCGGCGATGACACTTTTTTCACATCATCAATAACACGCTTAAAGGTCACATAGCCCAACGGGTTGGCCATTTTGCTGCGTTCAGACGTAGCGAGTACCAGCGAAATAGTGGAGTAAATACCATTGGAGTACTCAATGTATTGGCGTTGAATTTCAATTTGTGACGTGTAAGTTTCACCAAGTTTTTTCAACGCATCTGTTTGTACTTGATAGCTTTGGTCATCGCGCAGCTTGCCCATAACTTCATCGAATACTTGCTGCTGATTTTTTTGCAGTGCAGTACTTAATAGAATTCTATCCAAAGAAATATCGTCGATATTTAATACGCCACCAACAGACTCAATATCCAAGCGAATATATTTTTTACCAGGATCATCCACAGAAATACGTTTCGCGTGATAGTCAGTATTCGGGTGCGTGCCCTCCAACATACCAACCTGTACCCAGCCAGCATCGTTACTCAGAGAGCTATTTACCAACACTTTGATTTTGTAGTTGGTAACGTTGGTTGAGGTGCGCAGCCAGATTTCCATGGTGCCAGATTCGGCAACCATGCCCTTGGTGCGAATAGAGGCTTCGTTTTCAACTTTAATAGAATTGGTGCCGGAGTGTGCTTGGGCGCTATCCAATTCGGCACCGTAAACCAGCGCCCATTTTTGCGAGTCGCCTTCAAAATCGCTAGAGAAAATAGCTGATTTGTCATCGGCAAATACCGAGGCACAGACAGACAATAATCCGATAGACAAGAGTGGCGCGGCTAATTTTTTGGAGTAGGTCATGATAATCCTGTTAAACACATTGAGCGCAGAAGTAAATCTTTGGTAATGCCCTCAGCAGTAAGCTCATCGCATATATGAGAGTTTGGAGCAGACTATAGGCGATCACAATGAACGCAATCTGAACACTGCTAAGGGCGCAGACGCCTATAATATCGCGTATTGCCTAGGCTCGCAGGTTTTTGGGTCGCTAAACTTGCCCCTAGCCCTAATAGGCCAGCTTCTCTATACTCAAACCCCTTGATTACCCCTACATTTAGTAAGATTAAGGAACACCATGACCAATAAAGCCATTATCCATAGCGACAATGCCCCCGCTGCCATAGGCACCTACTCGCAAGCCGTAAAAGTGAATAACACTGTGTATCTGTCGGGTCAAATCCCGCTCGATCCAGTCACTATGCAATTGGTTGAGGGCGATTTCGCAGTGCAAGCGCATCAAGTCTTTAAAAATCTACGCGCTGTGTGTGAAGCGGCGGGTGGTGGTTTGCGGGACATCGTAAAACTGAATGTTTATCTAACGGACTTGGCCAACTTCCCGATTGTGAATGAAGTTATGGGTCAGTATTTTCAAGCACCCTATCCCGCTCGTGCTGCGATTGGTATTAACCAATTGCCCCGTGCCTCGCTAATTGAAGCAGACGGAATCATGGTGATTTAAAACCAGCACCCAACAACAAAGGCCGATAAACTCTAGGTTTATCGGCCTTTGTTGTTCAGGATGAACGGACAGAAATTTTTTGCACTTTCACCATCCATGGTGGTCGTATGCTGCGAGCGCATGGATGCGCAGGCGCGGTGATTTGGACATTAGCGTTTTACAGCCGCAGGATTCGGTAAATCCGTAATCGTACCGCCCGCTAATTCTGCCGCTAAGCCCACTGTTTCATGCAGCGTTGGGTGAGCGTGAATTGTAAGGGCTATATCTTCCACACTGGCATTAAATTCCAATGCCAAAGTCAGCTCGCCTAATAATTCTCCCGCATGTACCCCTACAATTCCTGCCCCCAATAAACGATCTGTTACAGGGTCAAAAATCAGTTTGGTTTTGCCTTCGCTGCGGTCGGCAGCCAGTGCGCGGCCGCTGGCGCTCCAAGGATAAACCGCTGTTTTGTAAGTGATGCCTTTTTGCTTGGCTTCTTTCTCAGTCAAACCTACCCAAGCAATTTCAGGGTTGGTATAGGCGATGGAAGGAATCGCCAGTGGTGCAAATTCGTGTTTGTGGCCGGCGATCACTTCCGCTGCTGCATGCCCTTCATGGCTGGCTTTGTGGGCGAGCATAGGTTGGCCGACTATGTCGCCAATCGCCAAAATATGCGGCACATTGGTTTGTAGGTAGCTATTTACGGCGATAAACCCGCGTTCATCTACCGAAACACCAGCTTTTTCGGCAGCGATTTTTTTGCCATTGGGTGTGCGGCCTACGGCGACCAAAACTGCATCGAAGCTTCGCTCTTCAGCGGCATTACTGAATTTAACGTAGATGGCATCTGACTTGACGGTTACCGCCTCCACTTTGGTGGAGAGTAAGAGTTCGAATGTGTCTTTGTTGTAACGGGTAAAAACGGTTACTAAGTCTTTATCGGCTGCGGGAATCAGTTGGTCGGCGAATTCCACCACAGTGACTTTGGTGCCCAGTGCTTCGTACACTGTCGCCATTTCCAAGCCAATAATACCACCGCCAATCACCAATAAACGCGCGGGAACAGACTTAAGTTCCAGTGCTCCGGTTGAATCGAAAATGCGAGGATCTTCAGGAATAAAGGGCAGTTTTACGCTGCTGGAACCTGCGGCGATAATGGCGTGCTCGAATTGGATCAGGGTTGTTTCATCGCCATTGACCACCTGCAATTGATGGTCGTCTACAAAGCTGCCGTAGCCATGAACTATCTGTACTTTGCGGCCTTTGGCCATGCCGGAAACGCCGCCTACCAGTTTGCCAACAACGGAATCTTTGTAGGCGCGGACTTTATCCAAGTCGTAACTTAGGGTACCAAAACTCACGCCCAACTGTTCGGTATGTTTGGCTTCATTTATCACTTCTGCCACATGCAGCAAGGCTTTGGAGGGGATGCAACCGACATTTAAACAGACGCCACCTAGCGTAGAATATTGCTCGATCATTATAACGTCCAAGCCTAAATCAGCCGCGCGAAACGCCGCTGAATAGCCACCGGGGCCGCTGCCGAGAACCACAACTTGCGCTTTTAAGATACTTGCCATCATCTTCTCCAAATTTTTACCTATTTAGGGATAGGTAAATTAGTACCGATTGATGCCAGAATGATCCGGCCTACTTTGATGTGGTCGCCAAGGCGGCCTTACTCTTTTAAACCTTAATCAGGCGCGCGTAATAAAACCCATCATGCCCTTCAGTGGAGGGCAAAAGCTGCCTTCCATAAGCTTGTTCAATTCCCCAAGAGGCATCTAACAAATCACATGTAGCGTCTCGTTTGCGCTTTAAAAACGCCTCGATTACCTGCGTATTTTCTTTTGGCATTACCGAACAGGTCGCGTAAATCAGTGCCCCGCCCGGTTTCAGCAGTGACCAGAGATTGTTGAGCAGCTTTGTTTGCAATTCGCCGAGCTTGTCGAGTTCTTCGGGCGTGCGTAGCACTTTGATATCGGGGTGGCGGCGGATAATGCCGGTTGCTGAGCAGGGGGCATCCAGTAGAATTCGGTCGAAGAGTTCGCCGTCCCACCAGTCAGTTTTGGTGCCATCACCGCACAGGACGTTGGCATTAACGCCTAGGCGTGTGAGGTTTTCGCGTACGCGGCTTAGGCGACGCTCGTCTGCATCCAGCGCGGTAACGTGGAGGCTTGGTTCCACTTCTAGCATATGGCCAGTTTTACCACCTGGGGCGCAGCAGGCATCTAATACTTTCAAGTTAGGCGACAATTGCAGCAAATCGGCACTCAATTGCGCTGCTTCGTCTTGTACACTAATCCAACCTTCGCTAAACAAAGGCAGCTTACGTGGGTCGCAGGCGTATTCGAGGGTGATGCCATAAGGGCTAAATGACGTTGCGGCGGCGTTGATTTCTAGATCTTGCAGCAGCGCTAAATACTCAGTGCGGCTGATTTTCTGGGTGTTGATACGCAAGGTAAAGGGCGGATGGCTATTGTTGGCAGCGATTATTTGGTCAAGTTGATTTGGCCAATTCTTGCGCAACGTAGCTTCAATCCACGCGGGATGATTGGTTTGGAAGGAATAGTTTTGCGCCAGAAGTTTATCTAATTTGCTTTTGTCGCGCTGAAATTTGCGCAGTACGCCATTCACTAAACTTGTTGCCCAAGGCTTTTTCAAAAAGCGGGTGACTTCCACCGTTTCACCCAAGGCGGCATGGTCGGGAATACGGGTGTGAAGCAATTGGTAGAGGCCAAGTAATAACAGCGCTTGAATATCGCTATCTTTGGCGCGCAGCGGTTTATCCACCAAGCATTCCACATAAGCGCTCAACTGTGGCTGGTAGCGGCAGGTGCCAAAACACAGTTCTTGCAACAGCGTGCGGTCTTGCTCGGCGACTTGCGGTTGAATGGCGGGCAACAGGCTGGAAAGCGAGCCTTGCCCTTGAAGGATTTTTGCTAACACTTGCGCGGCTGCGGCGCGAACGCTAATCACAATGACTGCTCCACCTTAGGCTGTTCAAATAATTCGCCTACTTTAAACAAATCGGGGTGTCCACGTAGTATTTCAACGACATTAAGTGCTTTTTTGCTGGGTAATTGAATATTTTCGATAATAAGTTGACTACCCTTGCATGCTACCCAAATACCTTGAGAGTCAATTTGGGTAATACTGCCAAGCGGAGCATTGCTGGCTTTCTCGGCTGCCCTTGCCGCCCAAACGCGAATGCGTGTGTCATCGCCAGCACCAGCAGGTTTGGTGTGGGCAACGGGAAAGGGATTAAATGCACGAACTTTTCGTTCTAGTTCAATGGCTGGCAGCTGCCAATTTAGTGCAGCTTCTTCTTTGTGGAGTTTTGGCGCGTAGTTGCTAAGTGAATCGTCTTGTTTGATGGGTGTTGTCTGGCCTGATTGGATTTGCTCTAAGGCTTGCAATAATGCTGGTGCACCAATCGTTAAGAGCCTATCGTGCAGAATACCACCGGTATCTGTCGCTAAAATCGGGCAAAAGGCTTTAATTAGCATATTGCCAGTATCTAGGCCGACATCCATCTGCATTATGGTTACGCCGGTTTCGCTATCACCTGCTTCAATCGCGCGTTGAATCGGCGCGGCACCACGCCAGCGTGGCAAAATTGACGCGTGAACGTTAATGCAGCCAAGGCGAGGAGTATCTAATACCGCTTTTGGCAGAATCAAACCGTAGGCGACGACGACCATCAAATCTGCATTCAGCGCTGCTAGTTCAGCCTTTGCTTCATCGCTTTTAAAGTTCAGCGGTTGATACACCGGAATATCGTGCGCCAAAGCGACTTCTTTTACTGGGCTGGCGGTGAGCTTTTTGCCGCGGCCAGCGGGGCGGTCTGGTTGGGAATAAACCGCAATCACTTTATGACGGCTGCCGATTAAGGCCTTTAGGTGCTCGGCGGCGAATTCTGGGGTGCCGGCGAAGATGATGTTTAATGGGGTGTCGGACATGGGGTTTGCGGTATCAAAAGGTAAGAGGAAATAGTTGTTTAATGGGGAGTTGTCATCCTCGCGTAGCGGGGATCCAGCCGTTGACGTTACTTTTTAAAGCTGGATCCCCGCTACGCGAGGATGACGATTCCCTACTTAATAGCTGTTCGATTAAAGTTTTCGGCCAGTAAAACAAAAAGGCGCTTAGCGCGCCTCTTCTTTGTGTTTCTTTTCAAGCTTTTTGCGAATGCGGGTGCGCTTGAATGAGGATATATAATCCACAAATAACTTGCCATTGAGGTGATCCAGCTCGTGCTGAATACACACCGCTAAAAGGCCATCGGGTTTGATGGTGAAGGATTTGCCGTCGCGGTCAAGCGCAGTCACGCTGATATGCTCAGGGCGTTCCACGGTTTCATAAAAACCAGGAACCGAAAGACAGCCTTCGTCATATTCGTGCAAGTCGCTATCCAGCACGGTGACTTCCGGGTTGATAAATACCATTGGCTGGGATTTGTCTTCGCTGACATCGATCACCACAATGCGCTCATGCACATTGATTTGCGATGCAGCCAAGCCAACGCCAGGGGCGTCATACATGGTTTCAAACATGTCGTCGATCAGCTTTCTAACGCGGTCATTGACCTCGGTTACCGGTTTGGCAATGGTGCGTAAGCGGGGATCGGGGAATTCGAGTATTTCTAATATCGCCATAGTCTTGTGACAAACTTCTAGTAAAAAGATAATAAGCGCTGCTAACATGATGATCGTACAGGAAATACTCTGTATTCTGGAAGCAGCGTGGTGGA
>Ga0164241_10000497_pt1 | contig 71332 bp, 58 predicted proteins | sample OricomyardsoilBY_FD_108780 | JGI IMG/M metagenome (GOLD analysis project Ga0164241, IMG submission 108780) | Backyard soil microbial communities from Emeryville, California, USA - Original compost - Back yard soil (BY) | ecosystem: Environmental > Terrestrial > Soil > Unclassified | place: USA...
AGCATGTTGCGCAGCTTGATCTGGTAGTCGCCCACGTCCGTGACCGGACGGAACTTCACTTCCTTGATCTCGACCTGCTTCTGCTTCTTCTTGGCGGCCTGCGCCTTCTTCTGGGCTTCGAACTTGTACTTGCCGTAATCCATGATGCGGCAAACGGGCGGATCGCCATTGGGCTGAATCTCTACCAGATCCATGCCAATTTCCTGCGCCATAGCCAGCGCTTCGTCACGGGTCAGAATTCCAAGCTGCTCGGAATCGGCTCCAATGACACGCACCCGCGGCACACGGATTTCCAGGTTACGACGATTGCCCTTGTTGTCGGTGGTTGCGATACCACGATCCTCCAGAAGAAGTAAAAAACAGACCGCTCGGCGTTAACGCCGGGCTTCGGTCTCCAGTCGCTCGACAAAGTCGGCCAGCGGCATGCTGCCCAGATCTTCACCGGAACGGGTACGTACAGAAACGCAGCCGGTTTCCTTTTCGCGATCACCGATCACCAGGAGATACGGCACTTTCTGCATCGTATGTTCGCGGATTTTATAGCCGACTTTCTCGTTGCGCAAATCCGATTGTACCCGGAAACCTTTGTCGACAAGGGTTTGCGTCACTTCGCGGACGTAATCGGCCTGCGCGTCAGTGATGTTGAACACCACCGCCTGTACCGGCGCCAGCCACGGCGGCAGCAAGCCGGCATGATGTTCGATCAGGATGCCGATGAAGCGCTCCATCGAGCCCACGATGGCCCGGTGCAGCATGACCGGATGCTTCTTTTGCGAGTGTTCGTCGACGTATTCGGCATCCAGACGCTCCGGCATCATGAAATCCACCTGCATGGTGCCGACCTGCCAGGCACGACCGATCGAGTCCTTAAGGTGGTACTCGATTTTCGGCGCGTAGAAGGCGCCCTCACCCGGCAGCTCCTCCCATTCAACGCCGGCAGCACGCAGCGCATTGCGCAGCATTTCCTCGGTGCGATCCCAGAATTCGTCCGAACCGATGCGCTTTTCGGGGCGCAGTGCCAGTTTGATCGCCAGATCGGTGAAGCCGAAATCGCTGTAGACCTTCATCGCCTGCAGGTGGAACGCGGTGACTTCCGACTCGACTTGTTCAGGCGTGCAGAAGATGTGGCCATCGTCCTGGGTGAAAGCCCGCACACGCATGATGCCGTGCAACGCGCCTGACGGCTCGTTGCGGTGGCAGCCGCCAAACTCGCCGTAGCGGATCGGCAGCTCGCGATAGCTGTGCAGACCGGTGTTGAACACCTGCACGTGGCCGGGGCAGTTCATCGGCTTCAGCGCAAAGGTATGCTTTTCCGACTCGGTGAAAAACATGTTCTCGGCGTAGTTGTCCCAGTGGCCGGAGCGCTTCCACAGCGACACGTCGAGCACCATCGGGCAACGGATTTCCTGGTAGCCGCTCTTCTTGTAGACGCCACGCATGTACTGCTCGACCTGCTGCCAGATCGCCCAGCCGTTCGGGTGCCAGCACACCATGCCCGGGCTTTCTTCCTGCTGGTGAAACAGGTCAAGCGCCTTGCCGATCTTGCGGTGATCGCGCTTTTCCGCTTCTTCCAGCTGGAACAGGTGAGCCTTCAGATCCTTGTCGTTGAGCCACGCGGTGCCGTAGATACGGGTAAGCATCGCGTTGTTGGAATCGCCGCGCCAATAGGCACCGGCTACCTTCATCAACTTGAACGCGCGCAGCTTGCCGGTATTGGGCACATGCGGGCCGCGGCACAGGTCGGTGAATTCGCCCTGCGTATACAGCGAGAGCTGCTCAGTGGCCGGGATCGACTCGATGATCTCGGCCTTGTATTCCTCGCCCATGCCACGGAAAAACGCCACCGCCTCGTCACGCGACTTCACGCTGCGTGTCAGCGGCAGCTGCTCGGCGACGATCTTGTGCATTTCTGCCTCGATCTTTGGCAGATCTTCGGGCGTGAACGGCCGCTCGTAGGCAAAGTCGTAGAAAAAGCCGTTGTCGATCACCGGGCCGATGGTGACCTGCGCACCGGGGAACAGACGCTGCACGGCCTGGCCCATCAGATGCGCGGTGGAATGGCGCAGGATTTCCAGCGCTTCCGGGCTTTTGTCGGTAATGATCTGCAGGTTGGCATCGCGCTCGATCGGAAAGCTGGCGTCAACCAGTTGATCGTCGACCTTGCCGGCCAGGGTCGCCTTGGCCAGACCGGCGCCAATCGAGGCGGCCACGTCCTGCACGGTAACGGGGTGATCGAACGGCCGCTTGCTGCCGTCGGGTAAGGTGATCTCAATCATGTAAGCCATTCTCTAAAAGCAAAAAAGGGCGCAACGCCCTTTCTGGAACACAAGGGGTGGTCGGTCTTCAGCGATGGAAGCAGGTAGTCGACATGTCACACACTCGGCCGGCGCAAAGCGCGGGCCACCTTGGGTCTCGCAAATCGGGTGGAAACGTTAGTTTAGCGCAAATCCGCCGCCAAACTCCCTGACGATGCGGTGTTTCATCGCGCACGGGCATGACCTCAAAACGGCTTGGCCAGCACCAGATAAATCACCGCCAACAGCAACAGCACCGGCAACTCGTTGAGCCAGCGCAGGGCGCGCGAAGAGGGCAGCGGGTGACCGCCGGCAGCACGCTTGAGCATGCGACCGCAATAGATGAAATAAGCCAGCAACACGGCAACCAGGGTCAGCTTCGCGTCAATCCAGTGCATCGAGGCTGTCACATTCGGCAACGCACCCGGGAACACTCGCCAGCCCTGCCACAAGGCCAAGCCAAACAGAAAAGCGATGCCAAACATGTTGTGGCCAAACTTGTACAACCGGCGCCCCATCAACTGCAGTCGCGCCTGAACCGCTGGTTCGTTGCCGGTCTCGGCCATGTTCACCAGGATTCGCGGCAGATAGAACACCGTCGCCATCCAGGCGATGACAAACAACAGGTGCAGGGTCTTGATCAGCAAGTAAGTCATCGAGTGCAACAGCCTGGCACTGCGTCATGCAGCGCCGGCGATGATAGCGCGTGACCGCTGCTCAATCCTGGCCTGCGCCAATCCGCTCCAGCAAGGCCTGCAGCAGGCGCTCCTGCAAGCCAGCGTCCAACTGCTGATTATCGAGGTCGGTGATCTGGAAAAAATCTTCGACGCGCTCACCAAACGTGGCGATGCGCGCATCGTGCACACGCACCCCGGTGCTCAACATCACTTGTGCCACCGCCGCCAGCAAGCCGGGCCGGTCCGTACCAAGCAGGGCCAGCTGGGTGCGATCTCCAGCGACATTGAAACTGATTCGTGGCGCGGCCTGAAAATGCTTCAGATGTCGCGACATGCTGCGTTTGCTCGGCTGCACTCCGGCAGATTGCGCCAAGGCGCGTTGCATGCGTTGACGCAATTCATCGGCGCGGAGTTCGGTGGCCGGCTGCTGACTGTCAGCCTCAAGCAACAGAAAGGTATCCAGCGCCATGCCGGTGGGCGAGCTGAGGATGCGTGACTCCATCACCGAAAACCGCATGCGATCGAGCATCGCCGTCACCGTGGCGAACAGGCCGTCACGATCAGGCGTGTAGATGAACAGCTCGGTGCTGCCGCGCACCGACATCGGATGCACCGCCACCAAAGGCAACTCACCCGGCGCACGCAGTATCGCTGCCGTTTGCCACGCCACCTGTTCGGGACGATGACGCAGGAAACTGAGCTGCGGGAAGTCGGTCCAGACCCGCTCGACATCCTCTTCGGCGAACCCTTCGTTCATCAGCAACGCCAACGCATACTCGGAGCATTCACGCACCCGTTCACTCGCATCGGTCGGCAACTCGACGTCGCTACGCAATGCGTAACGAGTGGCGGTGTACAGATCGGACAGCAGGCGATCCTTCCATGCATTCCACAATCGCGGACTGGTGCCGATGATGTCGGCCACGGTCAGCAGATACAGCTGGCCGAGCCGCTCGCGCTCGCCCACCACCTCGGCAAAGCGATGCACCACTTCGGGATCGGTGATGTCCTGACGTTGCGCGGTGGTACTCATCAGCAAATGCCAACGCACCAGCCATGCCACCCGCTCGACATCCACCGAAGGCAAGCCGAGCCGGGTGCAGAAGTCGCGCGCGTCCTGCTCACCGAGTACCGAGTGATCACCACCACGACCCTTGGCAATGTCGTGGAACAGGCCAGCCAGAAGCATCACCTCCGGCTTGGGCAGACTGGCCCAGATTTCACAGCCCAACGGAAATTCAGGCTGTGCCGCGGGGCTGGCGAAGCGCGCCAGGTTGCGCAGCACGCGCAAGGTGTGTTCGTCGACCGTGTACACGTGGAACAGGTCATATTGCATGCGTCCGAACACCTTGCCGAACGCCGGCAAAATCGCCGCCAACAAGCCGTGTCGGTTCATTCGCCACAGTGCATCCACCGCGGGTGCACCGCGGCGCAGCAGGCGCAAAAAGGCATCCAGCGCCTCGGGGTCATCGGCCAGCGTCTCGCCGTGCAGGTCGGTGGCCTGGTGAATCCTGCGCATCGTGTCCGCGCCAAAACCAAGCACGTCTTTTTGATCCAGTCGAGCGAGAAAGATCTCTACCAGCGCTGCCGGTCGGCGCATGAACAATTCCGGATCACGTGCGCCCATGCGCGAGCCACGGCGTATGAAATCATCGCCCACAGCCTGATCTTCACCCGCTGGCTCCAGCAGCTCCACAAAACGCTCGGCCACCTGTACACCAAGCCGCTCGACCTGACTGGCAGCCCGGTAATAGCCCTGCATGAACTGCTCGACGCCGAGGTTTTTGGCGTGCTCATCCTCGAAGCCCAATTGCGTGGCTATTTCGCGTTGATAGTCGAATAGCAGACGCTCTTCGGCCCGATCGGCGGCTAGGTGCAAGGCGTAACGGTAACGACGGAGAGTTTCCTCGGACTGCTCCAGCGCCGCCTGTTCGGCAGGATCGAGAAAACCTTCCACCACCATGTCCGACCACTCACCGGCATGCGCCAGCCGGCGGCCCATCCAGCGCAACGAATCGAGTGTGCGCAATCCCCCCGGGCCGTCCTTGACGTTCGGTTCGAGGTTGTAAGCGGTGTCGTCGAACCGCGCATGACGGACATCGCGTTCAGCCATGCGCGCCGCCAGATATTCACGTGGCGGCCACAACGCGGGATCGTCGACGATCTCCCGCAAACGCTGATCAAACTTCACGTCACCAGCGAGCCAGCGGGCATCCAGCAGGCTGGTGAAAACGCTCACATCCTTTGCTGCAAGAGCGTGGCACTGCGCGGGATCACGCACTGCATGACCGACCTTCAGTCCTATATCCCACAAGGTGGCGAAAAACTGCTCCAGCGCCCGCAGACGTGCTGGCTCTGGTGACTCGACCAGAGCCAGAACATCGACATCGGAATACGGAAACAACAAGCCACGGCCGTAACCACCCACGGCGAACAAGGCCGTCTGGGCGACTTCACCCAGACAGGCCATCCAGACGTGAGCCACCACCCGCGAGACCGATTCGCCGCGTCGGCGTGCCAACTGGCTGGCATCGCCACCTTCGCGGAATGCACCGCTCAGTGCGCGATCAACATCACCCAGCAATTGACGCAACGCCCGCCGTGCCTCGGTGGATACGCCCGAGCGCGGCACTGCCACCGGCAAGCGCGGCAGCGGAGGAAGGATGATATTGCGTGGGTACGATGGCATGGTCAGGCAGGTTCCGTGGTCACGCTTGCTGCTTGCGGGCAATCCATGCGGAAGCCGCCCCTACGCCATCCAGTCAGGCATCTGGCCATGCAGTGAGGATTTCGAAGCCATCGTCGGTCACCGCGATGGTGTGCTCCCACTGCGCCGACAACGAATGATCCTTGGTTACCACAGTCCAGCCATCCGGCAATTGCCGGGTTTGCGGCTTGCCGGCGTTGACCATCGGCTCGACCGTGAAGGTCATGCCCTGCTTCAGCTCGACGCCGGTGCCCGGCTTGCCGTAATGCAAAACCTGCGGCTCATCGTGATAGATCTTGCCGATGCCGTGGCCGCAGTACTCGCGCACCACACTGAAGCCTGCGGCCTCGGCATGCTGCTGGATCGCGTGGCCGACATCACCCAGTGTCGCGCCGGGGCGAACCATGCCGATGCCGCGCATCATCGCTTCGTAGGTGGTATCGATCAGGCGTTTGGCCAGCACCGAAGGCGTGCCCGCGACATACATGCGACTGGTATCGCCGTGCCAGCCGTCCTTGATGACCGTCACATCACAATTGACGATGTCGCCTTCCTTGAGCACTTTGCCTTCGTTCGGGATGCCGTGACAGATCACGTGATTGACCGAAGTGCACAGGGTTTTCGGAAAGCCGTGGTAGCCGACGTTGGCGGGAATCGCCTTCTGTACATTGACGATATGGTCGTAAGCGAGGCGATCGAGCTCTTCGGTGCTTACGCCAGGTTTGACGTGTTCCTTGAGCATGGCCAGCACTTCAGCGGCCAGCCTGCCCGCCACGCGCATGCCTTCAAGGTCTTCGGGGGATTTCAGGGTAATAGCCATGGTTTCCACTTCATGTGGCGGCGTGATGGCCTGGCTCAAGGGTTTACCCGGGGCTCATGACAACTTGCCGCATTACCGGTGTACCGGTTACAATTTCGGAGTTTTGCTGATCTGACGCAACCGTTTCGGTAGTCAAACAGTGCAAAGCGAACCGGGATTGTAACCGCCCAGCGGTACAACACCCAACCAACGCCACACACGCATCGGCACCGCCTTCGGGGTGCTGCGGCCAGCCCACCACTGCAGTCGATCACTGCGCCGGGTCAGTCGCGGTCGAAGTCGGGGATGCGTGGAGGTCCCAACCCCCAAGATTCCCTCGGGAATCGACAATTGGAGCTACACCATGGCACAAGTCACCATGCGTCAGATGCTGGAAGCCGGCGTCCATTTCGGTCATCAGACCCGTTACTGGAACCCGAAGATGGCCCCGTATATCTTCGGTGCCCGCGGCAAGATCCACATCATCAATCTCGAAAAAACCCTGCCGCTGTTCACCGACGCGATGAATTTCCTGTCGGGCATGGCGCAGAAGCGCGGCACCGTCCTGTTCGTCGGCACCAAGCGTTCGGCCCGTGAGCCGTTGGCTGAAGAGGCCGCACGCGCCGGCATGCCGTTCGTCACCTCGCGCTGGCTCGGTGGCATGCTGACCAACTTCCGCACCGTGAAGCAGTCAGTTGCCCGCCTGAAAGAGCTTGAAGCCGCTGAAACCGATGGCAGCTTCGAAAAGCTGGTCAAGCACGAAGTGCTGGCTCGTCGCCGTGAGCGCGACAAGCTGCAGGCCTCGCTGGGCGGCATCAAGGACATGAACCGCCTGCCCGACGCGCTGTTCGTGATCGATATCGGCCACGAAGACATCGCCGTGCAGGAAGCCAAGAAGCTCGGCATCCCGGTGATCGCCGTGGTCGACACCAACTACAACCCGGAGCTGGTCGATTACGCCATCCCGGGCAACGATGACGCTATCCGCGCGATCCAGCTGTACGCCCGTGCCGCTGCCGACTCGATCCTCGAAGGCAAGGCTGCTGCTCCGTCTGCCGCCCAGGGTGACGGCAACGATTTCGTCGAGCTGGACGAGGAAGGCAACCCGGTGGCCAAGGTCGACCGTCCGCGCCGTGATGCCGCCCCGAAGAAGGCTGCTCCGCGTCGCGCACCTGCCGACAAGTAAGCGCACAGCGCTACTCGCCGCATCTGCAAATCGTGCCGTGACGCACCGCCGTCACGGTACGCCCAAAGCTTTAGAGGATTTCCGATGAGCAATATTTCCGCACAAATGGTCAAGGAGCTGCGTGAGCGCTCTGGCGCCGGCATGATGGAATGCAAGAAGGCACTGGTCGAAAACAACGGTGACATCGAAGTCGCGATGGAGTGGCTGCGCAAGTCCGGCCTGGCCAAGGCTGACAAGAAGGCCAGCCGCATTGCCGCCGAAGGTCGCATCGTCGCTGCCCAGGCTGACGGCAAAGCCGTGCTGGTCGAAGTGAACTGCGAGACCGATTTCGTGGCCAAGGACGACAGCTTCCTGAAGTTCAGCGACAACGTCGCCCAGGTCGCACTGCAGTCCGGCGCCGCTGACATCGATGCGCTGAAGGCTGCCGCCTATCCGAACGGCGGCAACGTCGAAGATGCCGGCAAGGCCCTGATCGCCACCATCGGCGAAAAGATCGAAGTGCGCCGCCTGGCCCGCCTCGAGAACGACGGCGTGATCGCGAGCTACATCCATGGTGGCCGCATTGGCGTGCTGGTGTCGCTGAAGGGCGGCTCCGAAGAGCTGGCCCGTGGCATTGCCATGCATGTCGCCGCAATGAACCCGGCCTATGTTCGTGCCGATGATGTCCCTGCGGACTTCCTGGCCAAGGAAAAAGACATCGCGCTGAGCCAGATGTCCGACAAGGAAAAGGCCAAGCCGGCCGAGATCCTCGAGAAGATCGTTGGCGGCAAGGTCAACAAGATCATCTCGGAAGTCACCCTGCTCGGTCAGCCGTACGTGCTGGACACCAATGTCAGCGTGGCCGATGCGCTCAAGAAGGAAGGCGCCGACGTCATCGCCGTGGCCCGCCTGGCCGTTGGCGAAGGCATCGAGAAAGCCGAAGAGGACTTCGCGGCCGAAGTGATGAAGCAGGCCGGTCTGGCGTAATTCGTCATCCCTGACGAGTAGACCGGCGATCCATGGCCGGACTGCTTAGCAAGACCAATGCTTCAAATGAAGGGCCACGGGAAACCGCGGCCCTTTTTTTGTGGCGATGATTGGGAGGCCGTTGCCGACGATTAATCACACTGGTTACCGACCTGCCATGCAAATGCCGCGCACATTGTCTGCCCCGTTATCCACCGCTCTCCGCTACAATGCACCGGTTTGCCACACACAATTCGGAGAACCCATGAGCGACCAGCTAAAGTTTCATCGCATCCTGCTCAAGCTCTCTGGTGAAGCGCTGATGGGCGAAGCCGACTACGGCATCGACCCCAAAGTGATCGGCCGCCTGGCCGACGAAATCATCGAAGTTCAGCGCGCCGGCATTCAGATCGGCGTAGTGATCGGCGGAGGCAATATCTTTCGTGGCGCGGGTCTCGCGGCGGCCGGCATGGACCGGGTCACCGGTGATCATATGGGCATGCTGGCCACGGTGATGAACGCGCTGGCGATGCAGGACGCGATCGAAAAGCGTGGCGGTTTCGCGCGCGTAATGAGCGCCCTGCGGATCAACGACGTGGCCGAGGATTTCATTCGTCGCCGTGCCATCCGCCATATCGAAAAAGGCCGCATCGTGCTGTTCGCCGCCGGTACCGGCAACCCGTTCTTCACCACCGACTCGGCGGCCGCCCTGCGTGCCGTGGAAGTGGGCGCCGACCTGCTGCTGAAAGCCACCAAGGTCGACGGCGTCTACGACAAGGATCCGGCCAAGCACAGCGACGCCGTCCGTTACGATCGCCTCGGTTACGACGATGTCATCACCGACAAGCTGGCCGTGATGGATACAGCTGCCATTGCCCTGTGCCGCGACCACCAGATGCCGCTGCGCATCTACGACATGACCGTGCCGGGCAACCTGATGCGCATCATGCACGGCGAGCAGATCGGCACCCTGGTCGACGACGGCTGAAACCCTCCAGTACATCACCACAACTCATTCGTACCCGCCATCACAGGCAACGCCGGACCTCAAACCCGGCACTGCTATACTCGAACGTTGCCTGATTCATCGGAAATCGCCACATGCTCAACGACATCAAGAGCGATGCCCAGGCCCGCATGGGCAAAAGCATCGACTCACTCAAGCACGACCTCACCCGAATCCGCACCGGCCGCGCCAGCACCACGCTGCTCGATGGCATCAAGGTGTCTTACTACGGCTCCGACATGCCATTGACCCAGGTTGCCTCGGTATCACTGGCTGATGCGCGCACGATCGTGGTCACGCCGTGGGAAAAGCCGATGGTCGCGCCGATCGAGAAAGCCATCATGGCCTCGGATCTGGGCATCACTCCAACCACCGCCGGCACCGTGATTCGCCTGAACATGCCGCCGCTGACCGAAGAGCGTCGCCGCGATCTGGCCAAGCTGGTCGGTCACGAAGGTGAAAACGCCAAGATCGCAATTCGCAATATCCGTCGCGATGCGCTGCAGCAGATGAAAGACCTGCTCAAGGAAAAGCTGATCACCGAAGACGATGATCGCCGTTTCGACGACGAAATCCAGAAGCTCACAGATCAGGCCGTCAAGGATGTCGATGCGGTGGTGAAGGCGAAGGAAGAGGAGTTGATGGCCCTTTGAGGGGTCATCCTCTGCGTCCGCCTGCATGACTGATGCTGCCCAGGTTCCGCGTCATATCGCCATCGTCATGGATGGCAATGGCCGCTGGGCAAAAGCTCGCCATCGCCCACGCAGCTTCGGTCACAACGCCGGTCGCAAAGCCGTGCGCGAAGTCGTGGAAGCCTGCCTGCGCGAGGGGGTGGAGGCACTCACCCTGTTCGCATTCTCCAGCGAAAACTGGAAGCGACCGGAGGAGGAAGTCGGCGCGCTGATGGGCCTGTTCCTGCGTGCGCTCGACAAGGAAGTGGACGAACTGCATGGGTACGGCGTGCGCTTGCGGTTTGTCGGGGATCTCGGCGCGTTCGACGCACCACTGCGCCAGCGCATGCATGCAGCAATGGATCGCACCGCCGGCAACAGCAAGCTGCACATGAACGTGGCAGTCAACTACGGTGGCCGCTGGGATATCGCACAAGCCTGCCGCCAGGCGATCCAGTCAGTGGCTGAAGGCAAGCTGGGCATCGATGAAATCGATGAAGCCCGACTTGGGCAATGGATGAGCCTGGCTGAGTTGCCGCCACTGGACCTGTTCATCCGCACCGGTGGCGAAACGCGTATCAGCAACTTCCTTTTGTGGCAGGCTGCGTATGCCGAGCTGTATTTTACCGACACACTGTGGCCCGATTTCGATCAGGCCTGCCTGCGTCTAGCCATTGAAGACTTTGCCCGCCGCGAGCGCCGTTTTGGTCGCACCGGCGAGCAGGTCGCCACGACCTGAGTAAGGATTCCAATGCTGTTGAAGCGCACCCTCACCGCCTTGCTGCTGGCTCCGCTGGTCATTCTGCTGATCCTGTTTGCGCCCACCAGCGTGTTGGCTTTGGTGAGCGCTGCCGCCTTCCTCGGCTCACTGTGGGAATGGATGCAGCTTTGCGGTATCAAACAGGCCGGCGCCCGCATGGTCGGATTGGTTGTCGCTGCCGCAGGTTTTGCCCTGCTCTGGTGGTTGCACGAATCAGGCTGGATGAAGCTGGGGATTTGGGCCGGTGTTGTCTGGTGGTTGGTAGCCTGCTTCTGGTTGCGTCATTTCGCCTTCGGCGCCGCGCCCACCAGCGAAAACCGTGCGCTGAAATTGCTGGCCGGTGTGTTCGTGGTGTTTCCTGCCTGGGTCGCGATTATCAGTATCCACACCCGCCTACCCAACGGACCGTGGTGGACCCTGCTCGCCTTGTTCATTGTGTGGGTCGCCGATATCGGCGCCTATTTCAGTGGCCGCGCGTTCGGCAAACGCAAACTGGCGCCGCAGATCAGCCCCGGCAAGACCTGGGCCGGCGCCTATGGTGCACTGGTGGCTGGCGTGCTCATCACCTTGCTCGGTGGCTGGCTGCTGGACGTGCGCGGCGCCAGTCTGCTGGCCTTGGCCGTGCTGGCGATCGTTACCGTTGCAGCATCCATCGTCGGTGACCTGCTCGAGAGCCTGATGAAGCGGCACGCCCAGGTGAAAGATTCCGGCACGCTCATCCCCGGCCACGGCGGCCTGATGGATCGTCTGGATAGCGTGTTCGCCGCGCTGCCGGTGTTTGCTGCCGGCCTGCTGCTACTGGGCATTTAAGATGAAGAACGTCGCCGTTCTGGGCGCCACCGGCTCAATCGGTGGCAACACACTTGACGTGATCGCGCGCCATCCGGATCGTTTCCGCGCCAGCATATTGACCGCCAACACTCAGGTTGAAGCCCTGGCCGAACTCTGCATCCGCCACCGTCCCGAATTGGCAGTGATCGCCGATCCCACGCTAGAAGCCGAGCTGGCACGCCGACTGAAAACCGCCAATATCCCGTGCGAGGTCGCCAGCGGACATGACGCGCTGACTCTGGCCGCATCCAGCAACATCTGTGACACCGTGGTCGCTGCCATCGTCGGCGCCGCTGGGCTCGATTCCACCTTGGCTGCCGCGCGTGCCGGCAAACATCTGCTGCTGGCCAACAAGGAATCGATCGTGATGGCCGGCCCGTTGCTGCTGCAGGCCGTCAAGGAGGGCGGCGGCAATCTGGTGCCGGTCGATTCCGAGCACAACGCGATCTTTCAGTGCCTGCCGGGTGGCCGTCCGGATCTGCGGCAGAGCGGCGTGCGACGCCTGATCCTGACCGCATCAGGCGGTCCGTTCCGCGGACGCAGCCGTCAGCAACTGGCCAATATCACCCCGGACGAGGCCTGCAAGCACCCCAATTGGGTGATGGGCCGCAAGATCTCGGTCGATTCAGCCACGCTGATGAACAAGGGGCTGGAGGTGATCGAGGCACATCACCTGTTCGGTGCACCGGCCGAGGCCATCGACGTGCTGGTTCACCCGCAGAGTCTGGTGCACTCGTTTGTCGAATATATCGACAGTTCGGTGCTGGCCCAGCTTGGCAATCCCGACATGCGCACCGCCATTGCGCATGCGCTGGCGTGGCCGGAGCGTGTCGAGGCCGGCGTGACGCCGCTGAATCTGGCCGCCAGTGCGCCACTGCAATTCGAGCCACCGGATCTGGCTACTTTCCGCTGTCTCGCTCTCGCTTTCGCGGCATTGAAAGCTGGCGGCGATGCGCCGGCGGTACTGAACGCAGCCAATGAAGTGGCGGTTGAGGCATTCCTGGCTGGCGCACTACCGTTTCTATCGATTGCCGATGTGGTGGAGTCAGTACTTGCGGAACTGCCGGCGCAAGTCGTGGTCGATGTTCAGACCCTGACTGAACGCGACCGGGTCGCCCGTGTGGCGGCTCGGCGCATACTGCGCAATGCTTGCTGATATTCTTGCAGAAATGACTTCACCCAACGGTATTTGATGACTTCCTTTTTCGGATCCACGTTCTGGCTGCTGGTCACGCTGGGCGTACTGGTGACCTTCCATGAGTTCGGCCATTACTGGGTCGCGCGCCGTTGCGGAGTCAAGGTGCTGCGCTTCTCGGTCGGCTTTGGCCGCGCCATCTGGAAACGCATCGGCCGGGATGGCACCGAATACCAGATTGCTGCCATTCCATTGGGTGGCTACGTCAAGATGCTTGACGCACGCGAAGAGGAAGTCGATCCGGCACTGAAAGACCAGGAGTTCACCGGCAAGTCAGTGTGGAAACGCATTGCCATCGTCGCCGCCGGACCGGGCTTCAATCTGATTTTCACCATCGCCGCGTTCTGGCTGATGTTCATGATCGGGCGCCCCGACCTCGCACCGGTGGTGACGGCCACGCCCGACAGCATTGCTGCTGAAGCGGGCATCCAGTCGGGTGACCGTATCCTCAGCGTCGATGGCCGCCAGGTCGCCACCTGGACCGATTCGATGGATGCGGTGGTCAACGGCCTGCTCGGCCGCGCACCGCTGCCGCTCATCGTGCGCGGCAAAGATGGACAATCGCGCGAACTGGTGTTGCCGCTCAACGAGCTGCCTGCCGGGCAAGCGATCGACAAGTATCTGGTCAAGCTTGGACTGCGACTGGCACCGCCACCGCCAGTGATCGGCAATGTGTTGCCGGGCCAGCCTGCCGCTCTGGCTGGCATGCATGGCGGTGATCGGGTGGTGAGCATCAACGGCCAGTCGATTGACGATTACCAGGCCTTCCAGAAACTGGTGCCCGCGGTGGCCGCAGAGTCACCGAATCTGAAACTGGTGATCGAACGCGACGGCAAGCCGATGACGCTGGATGTGATCGCCCGGCGCACCTCGCTCGAAGGCCAGCCGGTCAAGTGGGTCATCGGCGTGGAATCCACGGCAGTTGAACAAGCAGTGCTGCGTTACGGCCCGATCAAGGCTTTCGGCGCCTCACTGCAAAGCACCTGGAACGGCGTCACCCAGACCTTCAACCTGATCGGCAAGATGTTCAGCGGCCAGGCCTCCACCAGCAACCTGTCCGGCGTCATCGGCATTGCCCAGGTCGCCAATGCCTCGGCCCATATGGGGCTGGCGTGGTTCCTGAATTTCCTTGCGCTGGTGTCACTCAGCTTGGCAATTCTCAACCTGTTGCCAATTCCGGTTCTGGATGGCGGACACCTTCTGTATTATCTTGTCGAGCTGGTCAAAGGCAGCCCGGTCAGCGAGCAGGCGATGATCGTGGGTCAGTACATCGGCCTCGCATTGCTGTTCACCCTGATGGGGTTGGCGTTCTACAACGATATCCACCGCATGCTGCTGTCGTGACATTGATGACTGGCAGCACGGGGTTATCGTCGATACGCTTGTTGCGCCAATCGCAGTCCGGTACGGGTGCGCGTCAAACGACACGCTTTCGCGGATTGCAGACATTCTTTCGGGTTCGGGTCATGCCCTTCCCCATGTTCATGACCGGGGCGGCCACAGCGGCCTCCCGGTTGAAATAACCAACGGAATCGACGATGAAGCGTATCGCCGCGCTGATCCTGCTTGCCTCCCTCACCGCCAATGCGTATGCCTTCGATCCGTTTGTGGTGTCGGACATCCGCATTGACGGCCTCAACCGTATTTCAGCCGGCACCGTCTACAACTACCTGCCGGTGAACAAGGGCGACCGACTGACCAACAGCGAGGCGCAGCGCGCGATTCGTGCGCTGTACCAGACCAAGTTCTTCAGCGACGTCGAGCTCGATCGCGAAGGCGACATTCTGGTGATCAAGGTCACCGAACGCCCGTCGATCGCCAAGCTCGAGCTGCGCGGCAACAAGGACATCAAGACCGACGACTTGAAGAAAGGCCTCAAGGAAATTGGTCTGTCAGAAGGCGAGACCTTTGACCGCCTGGCGCTGGACAACGTGCAGCAGGAACTGATCCGCCAGTACTACAACCGTGGCAAGTACAACGTATCGGTGGTTCCGCATGTCACCCACCTCGATCGCAACCGCGTTGCCATCGATCTGGAAGTGCGCGAAGGCAAGGCTGCAAAGATCAAGGAGCTCAACATCCTTGGCAACCATGCGTTTACCGACAAACAAATCCGCGACGACTTCGAGTCCAACACCACCGGCATCATGTCCTGGTATTCCAAGGACGACCAGTACTCGCGCGAAAAGCTGTCCGGTGACCTGGAGAAGCTGCAGTCGTATTACATGAATCGCGGCTATGCCGACTTCGGCGTCAATTCCACCCAAGTATCGATCTCTCCGGACAAGCGCGCGATGTACGTCGATGCCAGCGTCAAGGAGGGCGAGGTCTACTCGGTTTCAGACGTCAAGTTGCTTGGCGACTTGATCCTGCCTGAAGAAAGCATGCGCAAGCTGGTCTTCATCAAGGCCGGCGATGTGTTCAACCGCGGTGCGATCGAGGAAAGCAGCAAGGCGATCAAGGCAATCCTGGCAAATATCGGCTACGCCTATGCCAAGGTCACGCCGATCCCCAAGCTGGACAAGGACAAGCGTACGGTCGACCTGACCATGTACGTCGAGCCCGGACAGCGCGTCTACGTGCGTCGCGTCGTGTTCAGCGGCAACACCCGCACCGAAGACACTGTGCTACGGCGCGAGATGCGTCAGCTGGAAGGCTCCTGGTATTCGCAGGCGGCCGTCGATCGCTCAAAGACCCGCCTGCAGCGACTGGGTTATTTCAAGACAGTCGAGATCGACAAGAAGCTCGTCCCCGGCACCCAGGACAAGGTCGACGTAACCGTCAAGGTTGAAGAGCAATCGGCCGGCAGCCTGCAGTTCGGCGTGGGCTATTCGCAGTATTCCGGCATCATCCTCAACGCCTCGGTGTCACAGCGCAATCTGTTCGGCAGCGGTGACAGCTTCACGATCAGTGGTGAGCGCAGCTCCTACTACGCCAACATTGGCCTGAGCTACTACAACCCGTACCTCACCGACAGCGGCATCGGTATCGGTTACAGCGCCAATTACTCCAAGACCGATTACGGCAATACCGATTTTGCCAACTACAGCACCAGCAACAAGGGCTTCTCCACCTATCTGGGCATTCCGATCAGCGAAACCGACGGCGTGCGCGTGGGCATGGGCATCTCCAGCAACAAGGTCAACCTGCAACAGGGCTACAGCCCCCAGATCCTGATCGATTACCAGAACGAAATCGGTAACAAGACGATCCATTCCTGGACCGGCACGCTGGGCTGGAACCATGACACCCGCAACGGTTACTGGGCGCCAACCCGAGGCGGCCTGATCTCGGCCAACACCGAGGTCGCCCTGCCCGGCTCAACCGTGCAGTACTGGAAAATCCAGACCGAAGCCAACCACTACTGGCCCATCGGCAAGGGTTTCGTGCTGTATCTGGATGGTCAGATCGGCTACGGCGATACCTACAGCCACAATGGTCTCAATGACACCGATTTCGATGCGCTGAAGACGGCCACCGAGGCAGCACGAGACGCTCCGCTGCAGGATATGCGTCAGGCCTTCCCGTTCTGGGAGAACTTCTACTCAGGCGGTGTCCGTGACGTTCGCGGTTTCCAGGACAATACGCTTGGTCCACGCGTGTGTATCGACAGCAGCACCCCAAGCGCCAACGGCTACTGCCCGGGCGGTTACTACGCGCAGCCGATCGGCGGTTCGTTCAAACTGCTCGGTACGGCACAAGTGTTCATTCCGCTGCCGTTCCTGAAGGACGTCAACACGGCCCGCGTTTCGTGGTTCACGGATGTCGGTAACGCTTTTATCGACTACCAGCACTTCGATGCCAGCCAGCTGCGCGCTTCGACCGGTCTCGCTTTGCAATGGCAGGCACCGATCGGACCACTGATCATCAGCTTCGCCATTCCGTTCCGTTCGCAACCAAGCGACAACCACTACGAGGAACGGATCCAGTTCACCTTTGGCAGCCAGTTCTAAACCCTGCCTGAAAGTGAAACATCAAAAAAGCGCGGCGATGCCGCGCTTTTTTGTGTGGATACCCAGGTCGCCTGCACAACCTCGCCGGGGCCCTTACAATAGGCCACTCGCGAGGAAGCGGAATGCATGCAATGAAGTACACCGTGGCCGAATTGGCCGAACGTTTCGAGCTGGCATTCAGTGGTGATGGCGCACGCGTAATTGATGGTGTGGGCACGCTGGCCAGCGCCCAGCCTGGACAGCTGAGCTTTCTTTCAAACGGTAAATACGCCGCGCAACTTGCTGCCACGCACGCCGGCGTGGTGATTCTTCGCGAGGAAAACCAGGCAGATTGCCCCACCTCCAGCCTGGTCGCCAGGGATCCGTACGTCACCTACGCCAAGATCGCTGCCTTGTTCGAGCATCTGCCTGCGGCTCCGGCCGGTGTCCATCCCTCAGCGGTAGTCGACGCCAGTGCCAAAGTCAGCCCGGGCGCCAGCATTGGCCCGTGCTGCGTCGTCGAAGCTGATGCCGTGATCGAGGACGGCGTAGTGCTCGGCCCGCATTGCGTCATCGGCACAGGTTGCGTGGTCGGCGCCCATTCGCGGCTGGTGGCGCGAGTGACCCTGGTTACTCGCGTCACGCTTGGAAAACGCGTATTGGTACACCCCGGCGCGGTGCTGGGCTCGGATGGTTTCGGCTTGGCTTTTGATCGCGACCACTGGGTGAAAATGCCCCAACTTGGTGGCGTGCGCATCGGTGACGACTGCGAAATCGGTGCCAATACCACGATCGACCGCGGTGCACTGGACGACACGGTGCTGGAGGAAGACGTGCGGCTGGACAACCAGATCCAGATTGCGCACAACGTCCACATTGGCGCACATACCGCCATGGCGGGCTGCTCAGCCGTCGCCGGCAGTGCCAAAATCGGCCGGTACTGCATGATCGGCGGCAACGCGGGCGTGCTCGGCCATCTGGAATTGGCCGACCGGGTTACCATTACTGCCAAAAGCCTGGTGACCAGTTCGATCCGCGAGGCCGGCGAGTATTCCTCGGGTACGCCATTGCAGACCAACCGACAGTGGCGCAAGAGCGCCGCCCGGTTCAAACATCTGGATGACTATGTGCGCCGTTTGTCGGCGCTGGAGAAGGACAGTAACAATGAGTGAAGCAATCGGCTCCATCACCCTGCCGATGAACGTCGAGCAGATTCAACATCTGCTGCCGCATCGCTACCCCTTCCTGTTGATCGATCGCGTCATCGAGATCGAACCAAACAAAAGCGTGGTGGCGCTGAAGAACGTGACCATCAATGAGCCGTTTTTCAACGGTCACTTCCCGGGCCATCCGGTGATGCCAGGCGTGCTGATTATTGAAGCCATGGCCCAGGCCGCTGGCATGTTGACCCAGCTCAGCCGCCAACTCGCCGGCGAAGGAGCCAGTGCCTTGTTCTACCTGGTCAAGGTCGACAATGCGCGCTTCAGTGCGCCAGTGGTACCCGGCGACCAGTTGCGCATCGAGGTCAGCCAGAAGCGACTGATGCGTGGCATGGGCATCTTCATTGCCCGCAGCCTGATCGACGGCAAGGAAGTTGCCAGTTGCGAATTGATGTGTGCCGCGAGGAACGAAAAATGACCGATGCTGCGCTGATCCATCCCACCGCGCAGATCGATCCAAGCGCTGTCATCGCAGCCAATGTCCGCATTGGCGCCTACAGCGTGATTGGCGCTGAGGTACAGATCGGTGAAGGCACGGTGGTCGGGCCGCATGTGGTGATCGAAGGCCCCACCCGCATCGGCTGCGACAATCAGATCGCCCAGTTCACCTCGCTCGGCGGCGCACCGCAAGACAAGAAGTTTGCCGGCGAGCATACCGAGCTGGTGATCGGTGATCGCAACCTGATTCGCGAATTCGTCACGATCAATCGCGGTACGGGCGACGGCGGTGCCGTGACGAAAATCGGCAACGACAACTGGATTCTTGCCTACGTACACATCGCGCACGACTGCCAGATCGCCAACAACGTGGTGTTTTCCAACTACTCGGCACTGGCTGGACATGTGGAAATCGGCGACTGGACCATTTTGTCCGGTTACTCCGGCGTGCACCAGTTCTGCAAAGTTGGCGCGCATGCCTTTATCGGCATGGGTTGCCTGGTCGGTCAGGATGTACCGCCATTCCTGACCATGGCGAATGAACAACAAGGTCGCCCACGCGGCATCAACAGCGAAGGCCTCAAACGCCGTGGTTTTGATGCGACACGCATTGCCGCGATCAAGCGCGCGTACCGCACCTTGTACGTGGCTGGCCTGTCTTTGCCCGAGGCACGCGAAAAGCTCGCTTTGCAGGCCGAGGAAAGTGAAGACGTCAAAGCGATGCTGGACTTTCTCGACAGCAGTGAGCGCTCGCTCGGACGTTGAGTCGACCATCGGGATTGGAGAATCAGGCATGGCCTGTCAACAAGTCACCAAACAACCCAGGCTCCTTGCGTTGAGCATGTCGGTGATGCCGTGAGCACGCCCCCTGACCTTGATGTATCTGCGATTTCCGATCCCCAACGCCCTGCTTCCGGCTATCCAACCATTGCCATCCTTGCCGGCGAGGATTCCGGTGACCAGCTTGGTGCGGATCTGATCGTTGCCTTGCGCCAGCGTTATCCGAATGCCCGCTTTGTCGGCATCGGTGGCACCCGCATGCAGGCGCAGCAGTTCGACTCCTGGTTCGACATGCGCGAGTTGTCGCTGTTCGGTTTTGCCGAAGTCATTACACATTTGCCGCGCCTGATGCGTTTGCGCAAGGCCTTGCTCGCTCGCTTGCTGCGCGAACGCCCGGCGGTGGTGATCGGTATCGATGCTCCCGATTTCAATCTCGAAGTCGAACGCCGCTTGAAGCTGGCCGGCCTGTTGACCGTGCATTACGTCAGCCCATCGGTATGGGCCTGGCGCGAAAAGCGCGCCGAGAAAATCGGTCGCAGCGCACGACGCGTGCTCTGCTTGTTTCCAATGGAACCAGCCATTTACGCCAGGCATGGCGTCGACGCCAGCTTCGTCGGTCATCCACTGGCCGATCGTTTCGCGCTGGTTTCCGATCGGGTGGGCGCACGCGAACTGTTGCAAGTCCCGCAGCAGGCACCCGTGTTGGCCGTATTACCAGGCAGCCGACTTTCCGAATTGCAGCGACTTGGACCCACCTTCCTGCAGGCGGCGGCCAAGGTTGCTGCTGTCGTCCCGGGTTTGCGCATCGTGATCCCTGCCGCAAATGCACGTATCCATGCACAACTGGAAACAATGCTGGCTACGCTTGCGCCGATCGAACCCGCGCCGCAATTGCTCGACGGCCAGGCACATCAGGCCATGTTGGCTGCGGACATCGTGTTGCTTGCGTCCGGCACGGCAACTCTGGAAGCCATGCTGGCCAAACGGCCAATGGTGGTCGGTTACCGCGTCGCGCCGCTGAGCTATCGCATCGCGCGTGCGATGAAAATGCTCAAGACCGACATTTATTCGCTGCCCAATATTCTGGCGCGTGCCGAAGGCGTCAGCGGTGAATTGCCGGTGCCTGAATTCATGCAGGACGAGTGCACTGCCGACAACCTGGCCGAAGCCACGTTGTCACTGTTTCGTGACGCCGAACGCCGCGGTCGAATCGTGTCGGTCTTCGAACACTTGCATCAGCGTCTGCGCAGCGGCCTGGAAGGCCATGCCGGCGATCGAGCCGCAACAGCGATTGCCGAGTTGATCGACGAGACACGTGTCGATGAGTGAGTCTTCAGGAAGCACCGACCGGGTGCCGCTCGGCAGCAACGAAACAAGCCCAACAAGCATTTTGATCGCCGGCGTGGATGAAGCGGGCCGCGGCCCATTGGCCGGTCCGGTGGCGGTCGCCGCAGTCATTCTTGATCCAGCCCATCCGATCGCCGGTCTCAACGACTCCAAGAAGCTCAGCGAAGCGAGACGCGAGGCGTTGTACCCGGAGATCATTGCGCATGCTCTCGCCTATTCGATCGTGCTGGTCGACGCTGAGGAAATCGATCGGCTGAATATTTTCCAGGCCACCATGACCGGCATGAGCCGCGCTGTCGCAGCGCTCGACCTGATCGCAGGTGAAGCACTTATCGACGGCAACAAACTACCGCGCGATCTACCGTGCCCGGGCCGTGCCATCGTCGGTGGTGATGCGCTGGAACCCGCGATCAGTGCCGCCTCGATCCTGGCCAAGGTTACCCGCGACCGCTTGATGGTCGAACTCGACAGTGCGTATCCCGGCTACGGCTTTGCCATCCACAAGGGCTACCCCACCCCTGCACATCTGGCTTCGCTGCAGCGGCTGGGTCCATGCCCGCAGCACAGGCGCAGCTTTGCTCCAGTCCGCCGCCTGCTGGATCAAGCCACCTTGTTCTGAGTGTGCTGACGCCCCGCCTGTACGCCACCACCTGACCAAGACCATCGGGAACCACGTATAGGCCATAAGTCTATGCAACTTGTTGCGTCCCGCACGCATCAATACCTACAGGACGCAAGATCCGCACGGAGGCATCAGCGGCATCGCATCCTCCGGGCTCGCATGCCGCACAACGCAAGCCGCGAACCGCCCAGTTCGCAGGAGTCGCGCCATGAAATTCCCCGCCAAAACTCCATCCTCGCCGAGGCCAGAGATCCATACTCCGATTTCCGCTGATTCTGCTGAAACGCAGGCACGCGTTTTATCTCGCCCAGATTACGATCTGCATCCACTGATCGTGAATGGGCTTGAGCACTACCTTGATCTCGAAGACTCGGAGTGTCGCTTCCACATCCGCTGATTACCCGGGATCGCGACGGCGAGTTGGGCAAACCGTATGGTGTTGAGGTCCTTCTGGCGATGCTGATGCTGCACGATTGCGTACGTTCTCGTCGGTTATGGCGAGCACATGCTCAATACAATGGTCACCGGGATCAATGACCGCCTGAACAAGCCGGCAAGGCCCCAGTCGTCAGTCGCGGCATCCTGATTGCTCAAGCCAGACGAGCGGTGGACTGGCTTCCTGCAAAAGGCGCACAAGTCAATCTTGCCGCTGCGCGCAGCGCCGAGTAGCCTGCAGGGATTCCGCGCGTAAATCTGCATGACCGTCAGCTATACCCACCTGCATTTGCACAGCGAATATTCGCTGGTCGACTCGACTATCCGCATCAAGGCGCTGGTCGCTGCCTGCGTGCGCGATGGTATTCCGGCGGTCGCGTTGACCGACGACAGCAACATGTTCGCGCTGGTCAAGTTCTACAAAGCCTGCAACGCGGCAGGAATCAAACCCATCGGCGGTTGCGATCTGTGGATCTCGGCGCCTGATGATCCGCGTCCATGGCGACTTACCTTGCTGTGTCAGAACCGCGAGGGTTACCTAAACCTGTCACGACTGGTCTCGCGTGCCTGGCAGGAAGGCCAGCACAGCGGTCGTGCGTTGATCGACGCCGAATGGTTGCAGGGCAATGCCTGTCATGGATTGATCGCACTGCTTGGGCGCGACAGTGAAGTGGCACGCATCGCGCTGAACAAGGGTGTCGATGCGGCGCTGGAAAAGCTTGGCCCGCTGGCCAGACTCTTTCCGGATCGGCTGTACCTGGAGCTCACCCGCTGCGGCCGCGACAACGAGGAGCAGTGGAATACGGCTGCATTGGCGCTGGCCACGGAGCTTGCCTTGCCGGTACTGGCCAGCAACGACGTGCGCTTTCTGCAGCAGGAAGATTTCGATTCGCACGAAGCCCGCGTGTGCATCAATCAGGGCCGTGTGCTGGCCGACCCCAAACGGCCCCGCGAATACAGCGACCAGCAATACCTCAAGACACCCGAGCAGATGGCAGCGCTGTTCGCCGATCTTCCCGAAGCACTGGAAAACACGGTTGAGCTGGCCAAACGCTGCAATCTGAAACTGGAGTTCGGCACCTATTATCTGCCGGATTTTCCGGTGCCCGATGGCTACGATCTCAATAGCCACATCCGCGAGCTGTCGCGCCAAGGCCTGCGCGAGCGCCTGGAGCTGGCACCACTGGCTGCCGATCACACGCTTGCCGATTACGAAGCACGACTGGAGCGCGAGCTCGACGTCATCATCGAGATGGGCTTTCCGGGCTACTTCCTGATCGTGGCGGACTTCATCAACTGGGGTAAGCAGAACGGCATTCCGGTCGGCCCCGGTCGCGGTTCCGGCGCGGGCTCGCTGGTGGCCTGGGTGCTGAAGATCACCGATCTCGATCCGCTGCAGTTCAACCTGCTGTTCGAGCGATTCCTGAATCCCGAACGCGTGTCGATGCCCGATTTCGACATCGATTTCTGCATGGATCGCCGCGACGAGGTAATCGACTACGTTGCGCAGAAATACGGCCGCAACAAGGTCAGCCAGATCATCACCTACGGCTCGATGGCGGCCAAGGCCGTGCTGCGCGACTCCGGCCGCGTGCTGAGCATGCCGTACGGCCAGGTCGATCGCCTCGCCAAGATGGTGCCACCGCGCCCGCTCGATCTGACCTTGTCCGATGCACTCGGCCGCTCGGAAAAGTCGAAGAAGGAAACCGATCGCGTCGTCAAGGATTTCTGCGACGCATACGAGCAGGACGAAGAAGCACGCGCACTGATCGACCTGGCATTGAAGCTGGAAAGCCTCACACGTAACGCCGGCAAGCATGCCGGTGGCGTGGTGATTGCGCCCACCCCATTGACCGACTTTGCGCCGTTGTACTGCGAAGCTGGCGGTGGTGGCGTGGTCACCCAGTACGACAAAGACGATGTCGAAGCGGTTGGCCTGGTCAAATTCGACTTTCTCGGCCTGCGCACGCTGACGATCATCGACTGGGCGGTGAAGGCGATCAACACGCGGCGTGCCAAGGCTGGCGAAGAAGCACTGGACATTTCGAAACTTCCGCTCGACGATCCCAAGCCGTACGAGCTGCTGAAAAAAGCGCAGACGGTCGCCGTGTTCCAGCTCGAATCCTCCGGCATGCAGCGCATGCTGAAGGACGCGAAGCCGGATCGCTTCGAGGACATCATCGCGCTGGTGGCGTTATACCGCCCCGGCCCGATGGACCTGATTCCCAGCTTCGTGGCGCGCAAGCATGGCCGCGAGGAAGTGGAATACCCCGATCCGCGCGTCGAGCCGATCCTGAAAGAGACCTACGGCATCATGGTCTATCAGGAGCAGGTGATGCAGATGGCGCAGATCGTCGGCGGCTATTCGCTCGGCGGCGCCGACCTGCTGCGTCGTGCGATGGGCAAGAAGAAAGTCGAGGAAATGGCGAAGGAGCGCGCCAAGTTCCGCGAGGGTGCGGCAAAGGACGGCCTGACCGGCGACAAGGCCGATTCCATCTTCGATTTGATGGAGAAGTTCGCCGGCTACGGCTTCAACAAGTCGCACGCCGCCGCCTACGCCCTGGTGTCCTACCAGACTGCCTGGCTGAAGGCCCACTACCCCGCCGAATTCATGGCCGCGACAATTTCCGCGGATATGGACAACACCGACAAGGCGGTGACCTTTCTCAACGAGGCACGTGCGCTCGGCATCACCGTGCAGCCGCCGGACGTCAATGCCTCCGAATACATGTTCGTGGCGATCGAGCCGCAAACGATCCAGTACGGGCTCGGTGCGATCAAGGGCGTGGGTGAAGGTGTATGCAATGCAATTATCGCCGAGCGAGCCAATGGTCCGTACGTCGACCTGGCCGATTTCTGCCGCCGGGTCGAGCCAGGCAAACTCAACCGTCGCGTGATCGAGGCTTTGGTTCTCGCCGGCGCATTGGATGCGCTGGCGCCCAACCGCGCCAGCCTGATGCTGCAACTGCCCGATGCGGTCAAAGCCGCCGAGCAGCATCTGCGTGATCGCCAGTCGGGCCAGAACGACATGTTCGGCGCGGCCATGGGCAGCAGCACGCCGGTGTTGAAAATCGACCTGCCGACGGCGCCAGACTGGCCGCTTGAGCAGAAGCTGCAGGGCGAGCGCGATACGCTGGGGCACTACCTTTCCGGCCATCCGACCGATCCGTGGAGAGAGGAACTGGCCCAGCTCTCGACCTGCCCCCTGGGCGAAATCGTCGACCGCTATCAGCCGCCGAAGCCGCGCAAGAATGACGACGGCGACAACAATCGTTTCCGTCGCGGCCCGGATACGCCATGGACCGTGGCAGGCATGGTCAGCGCGGTGCGCAAGCGTGGTGACAGCGACGCGTTTGTGCGGCTGGAAGATGGCACGGGCATTATCGAAGTCAGCTTCTTTGGCGAGCTGTATCAGCAGATCGCGCCTCTGCTGACCCGCGATCAGATCCTGATTGTCGATGGCGGTCTGCGTATCGACGAGTTCTCTGGCGGCGGTTTCCAGGTACGCGCGCGCAGCGCCATTTCGCTAGCCGATGCGTGTCGCAAACACGCGCGACTGCTGCAATTGAAATTGAATGGCATCGGCCCCGATTTCGCAACGCAATTGCAGCACGCGTTGACCGGCTTTCGCGGCGGTCGTGCCAACGTCACGCTGCATGGCTACCGCAATCAAGGCGCCCAGGCCGATCTGGAGTTGGGTGAAGAATGGCGGGTTGAAGCGATTCCCGACCTGCTGCGTGCAGTGCGTGCACTGCCGGGCGTACAGGCGGCCAAACTGCGTATCGTCAAACAGCAGGATTGAATCACGCGTTCCGCGTCGGGATTCGGGATTCGGGATTCGGGATTCGGGATTCGGGATTCGGGATTCGGGATTCGGGATTCGGGATTCGGGAGAGCGTCGCGCACAGGGTGCGCTCCTACATTTTTGGGTCAGGGCTTGCCGCGCTCCATCAGCGCCTTGAGGTCGGCAAATGGATTGCCGGTGGCCGGCGGTGCTTCCTCAACCGCCATCACCCCACCGCGTACGTGGTCGATATGCCGCGAATGCTCGTTGTCGTGGCAGTACACGCAAAGCAGCTCCCAATTGCTGCCGTCGGGCGGATTGAAGTCGTGATCGTGATTGCAGTGATGCACGGTCAGCTCCTGCAGGTTGGCGCGAGTGAATTCACGCGCACACCGGCCGCAGACCCACGGGTACATCTTCAACGCCCGCTCGCGATAGCCCAGTTCCCGCTGCTCGGCATTGCGCCGTGCCTCAGCCACGATGCGGTCGAGCTTGACGTTGTCGATGGGCGGCTGGCTTGGCATGCGTAGGTCCGGCGAATAAGGGCTTGTAGCCGCGCAAGATAGCGCAATTGGTGCTATTGCGGGATCCGGACCGGCGCATGCTCAAGCTCGGCACGGCCATACGCTCGCGTTTCCGTGATTTTCTGCGGATCGGTATACTTGACGGCTTCCGTGCCATGAAAAGTAGCGAATGAACCCGAACTTCCTCGAATTCGAACAACCGATTGCCGAACTGGAGGCGAAGATCGAAGAACTGCGCCATGCCAGCGATGGCCAGGCGTTCAATATCGACGAGGAGGTCGGTCGCCTGCGCGAGAAGTTGAAGATCAAGACAGCGGAGATTTTTCGCAATCTCAACTCATGGCAGACCACCCAGCTTTCGCGTCACCCTGCGCGGCCCTATACGCTCGATTACATCGGTGTGATCTGCGACGAATTCCACGAGCTGGCCGGTGATCGCGCCTATGCCGACGACGCTGCCATCGTCGGCGGTCTGGGTCGCATCAACGGCCGCCCGGTGATGATCATTGGCCACCAGAAAGGCCGTGATACCAAGACCAAGATACGCCGCAATTTCGGCATGCCGCGTCCCGAGGGCTACCGCAAGGCACTGCGTCTGATGAAGATGGCCGAGCGCTTCGGCCTGCCGTTGTTTACCTTCATCGATACTCCGGGCGCCTATCCAGGCGTCGGTGCCGAAGAGCGTGGCCAGAGCGAGGCGATTGCGCGCAATCTGCTGGAAATGGCTGACCTGAAAACGCCGATCATCTGCACGGTAATCGGTGAAGGCGGTTCCGGTGGCGCGCTGGCGATCGGCGTCGGCGATCGCACCAACATGTTGCAGTATTCGACCTATTCGGTGATCACTCCCGAAGGCTGCGCCTCGATCCTGTGGAAAAGCGCCGACAAGGCCAAGGATGCAGCCGAGGCATTGGGCATGACCGCGCCACGTCTGCTGGAACTGGGCCTGGTCGACAAACTGGTACGCGAACCGCTCGGCGGTGCACATCGCAACGCGCGCTCGATGGCAATCCGCCTCAAGGCCGTGTTGATGAACCAGCTCGATCAATTGCAGGCCATGCCGATGGCCGACCTGCTGGAGCAGCGCTACAAGCGCTTGCGCAGCTACGGCGCGTATCAGGAATAGCCACGCTCCGTTACGGGAGCGGCTTCAACCGTGCCGCTTCTGCCATCGCAACAAAAAGCGTCGCGGTTGAAACCGCTCCCACAAATGGCGCAAACCCCAGCATCTGCTTGCCCCCGGCTTTGCGCAAGGCGTTACCATCGGCAACATCTCCACGCTGCCAGGACATGTCATGGCCCACGACAAGCTCGCCGTACTGATCGATGCCGACAATGCTCGCCCCGCGATCGTCGAAGGCCTGCTGGCTGAAATTGCCAAGTACGGCACCGCCCATGTCAAGCGCATCTATGGTGACTGGACCAAGCCCGATCTGAATGGCTGGAAGGATCCGCTGCTTGGATACTCGATCCAGCCGATCCAGCAGTTCCGTTACACCGTCGGCAAGAATGCCACCGACTCGGCGATGATCATCGACGCGATGGATCTACTTTATTCCGAGCGTTTCGATGGATTCTGCATCGTTTCCAGCGACAGCGACTTCACCCGACTGGCCTCGCGCATTCGCGAATCAGGCCTCACGGTGTACGGCTTTGGTGAGCGCAAGACGCCGGCACCATTCCGCACCGCCTGCGACAAGTTCATCTACACCGAGGTACTTGCCGGCTCAACCGAGGCCGCGACCGAAGCCGCACCAAAGCAGCGCTCGGTCAAGGAACTGCGCGGCGATAGTCAACTGATGAATCTGTTGCGCAATGCGATCGAAGCCGCCTCCGATGACAGCGGCTGGGCCAGCCTGGGCACCATTGGCAGCATCATCAGCAAGCAGGCGCCCGACTTCGACTCGCGCAATTACGGCTACGCCAAACTCAGCGGACTGGTCAAAGGCATTGGCCTGTTCAGTCTGGAAGAGCGCCAGATCGGCAACGGCAAGCACATTTACGTACGCCCCCGCGCCAGCAAAAAGTGACTGACACGCTGCACCAACATCTGCTCAAGGCGCTGACCTCGCTTCCAGCCACGTCGCTGTGCGTAGCCTTCAGCGGCGGCCCGGATTCCAGCGCGCTGCTACATGCACTGGCACAGTTGCCCGAGGCTCGCAGTCGAGGCTTGCGGGTCTTGCATGTCGATCACGGCCTGCATCCGCAGAGCAGCCGTTGGGTCGAACATTGCCGCGATTTCTGTACCCATCTCGCGCTGCCGTGCAAAGTGTTGCGGGTGACAGTCGAACGCGACAGTGGCGAAGGACTGGAAGCCGCGGCACGGCGCGCCCGCTATCAAGCACTGGAAACCGAACTGGGCGAAGGTGAAGTCCTGCTACTTGCCCATCACCGCGATGACCAGGCCGAGACTGTGCTGCTGAAGCTGCTGCGTGGCGCCGGCCCGGAAGGTTTGGGTGGCATGCGTGCGCTACGCCCGCTCGGCCGGGGCCAGCTATGGCGACCACTGCTTGACCTTCCACGCCAGCAACTTACCGATTACATCGCCACGCACAAGCTGGCGTGCATCGACGATCCCTCCAATAGCGACACGCGGCACGCGCGCAATCAGCTACGCCATGAAATCCTTCCGCGCCTGCAGCAACACTGGCCGCATGCCGTCGAGTCGATCCTGCACAGCGCCAGACTCAGTCGAGACGCCGCCGATGCGCTACGCGACGCCTGGATGGTGGCCTTCGATAATTTGCATGACGCCAACACAAACAGCCTCGATGCTGCCGGCTGGCTGGCGCTCGTTCCGGCGCTGCGCGAGCCGCTGCTGGATCACTGGCTGCATGGCTGTGGTTTGACCGCGCCAACTACCGCGCAACGCCGCCAAATCGAACGACAGGGCCGGGCACGAGCTGGCAAGCTGCCTTGCATCCGTTGGCCCGGCGCCGAGCTGCATATCTGGAAAGATCGCCTGTGGGCGCTGCCGCCCGAGTCGGTCATTGATCCTGACTGGACTTCGACCTGGCATGGTGAGCCGCTGTCGCTGCCCGATGGTGGCCAGCTGTCATTGAATGAAAACGGAGCCACGCTCACACAACCACTGCGGGTACGGTTACGCCAGGGCGGTGAGCGCATCAAACCTGCCGGCGATGCCCATACGCGTGAACTACGCGACCTGTTCCAGCAAGGCCTGCTTCCACCGTGGCAACGTATCGCTTGTCCTCTACTATATGTCGACCGAGAACTGGTAGCCGTCGCTGATCGCTGGATAAATGCTCGCGGCAAAGCGATTTTCCAGCACAGCGGGGCCACGCTCCGTTGGCAACCTGGGCGCTGAAATCGCTCACGCGGGGCTTTCTGCGATGCTTGTTACGATTGATTCCCGGCAGCTGCTGCGTTAGCGTTGCGGGCCATGGCCAAGACCACTCCCGCCCCCGACAAAAACCCTCCTGTCGTCGACTTCGAACACTCCCTCGACGAGCTGGAGCAACTGGTTGCACGCATGGAAGGCGGCGAGCAGAGTCTGGACGAATCGCTCGCCTCGTTCGAACGCGGCATCGGCCTGTATCGTCACTGCCAGCAATCGCTGCAACAGGCCGAACTGCGCGTACGACTGCTGCTGGACCCCGAAGCCCCCGAAAGCGCTGAACCGTTTGAACCCGAACTCTGAGCTTGGCCCCACACTGCAGGCGTTGATCGTTCGTGCCGAACAGGCACTGGATCGCTACCTGCCTCCCGCCGAACAATCGCCCGCCGCGCTTCACGGCGCAATGCGCTACGCGGTCCTCGGCGGCGGCAAACGGCTGCGTCCGCTGCTCGTCTATGCCGCTGCACATGCCTTCGGTGAACATGGCCAGCAACTGGACGCCTCTGCGTGTGCCGTTGAGTTGATCCACGCCTATTCACTGGTACACGATGACCTGCCAGCGATGGACGACGACGCGCTGCGTCGCGGTCGCCCAACCTGTCACATCGTATTCGGTGAGGCGATGGCGATCCTGGCCGGTGACGCGCTGCAGGCGCTGGCCTTCGAACTGCTTGCCGATGAACCGACCAACCGGATCGCGGCGGCCACACACATCACCATGCAACGCACGCTTGGTCGCGCTTGCGGCGCTGAAGGCATGGCAGGCGGCCAGGCGCTGGATCTGGCGGCGGTCGGTCACAAATTGACCCTGGACGAACTGGAACACATGCACGCCTGCAAGACCGGCGCGCTGATTCGTGCCTCAGTGCAACTCGGGGCCATGGTTGCCGGCGCTCATGGCGAGACCTTGCAGGCTCTTGACCGCTATGCGCATGCTGTCGGCCTGGCCTTCCAGGTGCGTGACGACATTCTCGACGTGGAAGGCGAATCGGCCATCATCGGCAAAACTGCCGGCAAGGATGCCGCCGCTGACAAGCCCACCTTCCCTTCGATCATCGGCCTCGACGCCTCACGCGCACGACTGGCTGAGCTGATCGATATGGCTCTGGCTGCAATCGAGCCGCTGGGTGCAGATACGGATCTGTTGGCCGAGCTGGCCCGGTACGCTGCGCATCGCGCGCACTAGTAAGCGCTCAAGAAAAAGGGCGACCGAAGCCGCCCTTTTCACATCACGATAATCTGGTGAATCGCTGCATCAGCAGTCGATCAGAGGATGCCTTCCTTCGGATCCGGGCCGTACTGGTTCGAACCCTTGTCGCCTTCAATGGCGAACAGCACGATAAGCCAGATCCAGCCGATCAACGGAATCAGGCCTACCAGCAGCCACCAACCGCTGCGACCCGTGTCATGCAAGCGACGTGCGCCGACAGCAAGCCCGGGGATCAATACCGCCAAGCTGTACAAGGTACCGAGTATGGAGAGATGCACCGCTTCTCCGATAAAGCCGATCACGAAACCGATGATCACGTTGACCAGAAAGAACATCCAGTACTCAGTGCGTCGTGCGCGCCCCTCGAAATCCGCGTAATGCCCCTTGACGCACTTCAGATACCAGTCAAAAAATCCCATGAGTGATTCCCTCCCCTAACAGTGGATTCTGTCCCGCATAACGGGACTGCGTGTCTTGCCTGCCCCTGCCCGCGTCCCGATCAGTCTGCATCAAGACACTGACTGACCGAGTCTAGCGGAAACACCTGATCCGCTACTTCCCCTCGCCATCGAAGCGACGCCCGATCACTTCACCAGGCGCAGCGTGAATGGATAACGGTAAGCCGTACCTTCATTCGCCTTGATCCCCGCAATGATCGTGAGCACCAGCCAGGCAATGCCGATGATGACCCACAGCGGAATCGCAATGATCAGGCCAATGCCCAGAGTCAAGATCGACAGCAACAGAAGTACCAGACAAGCAATCCCCACGGTGATATTGAAGTTCAGCGACTCCTTGCCTTGATCATTCACGAACGGCATGGTGTCCTTTTTCACCAGCCAGATGATCAGCGGGCCGACAAAGCAGCCCCAGCCACCGACCGTACCGGTCAGCAGGCCACCGAGCAGTGCCGACAAATGCGCGAACATCGCCCACTGTCGCTCTTCTGCGGTCGGGCTGCCCAACGGCGATATCGGCGGCTCGGGTGGGGCCGGCGGCGTGGGATCACTTGGCGGCGGTGGAATGACGGATTCGGGTGGAACGCTCATGCGCATATCCTCGGAAGTCGAAACGTGCGTCAATGGTTCACCGACAACACATCGGTAAACCCGATGCTAGCAAGGCTTGTCCAGCTTTGCTGTAAAACCTGCGGCAGCGCCATCTGCCAGTCCCGATTTACCCAGGCGGACATGGTCAAACACGATCACAGCGCAGCGGATGCCCTGCCGTTGCACCTGCGTTGCAGATCACGCGCACCGAGGCCACGTTTTCGCGAGAACTTGCCCGCCGACAGCACCTATGGTGCACTCGATGCCCGACGCCAAGATGGCGCAGAGATGAGAACACGGCATGCGCCTGCGCCACGTCGAACTTTTTCATGCCATTTTGACCACCGGCAGCCTGACCAGCGCGGCAGATGTCCTGAACATCTCACAGCCGGCCGCCAGCAAGGCGTTGCAGCATGCCGAAAGCCAGCTCGGCTTCGCCTTGTTCAGTCGCGTGCGTGGACGTCTGCAACCAACGCCGGAAGCCTTGTTGCTGCGTAGTCGCGTCGAGTCCATCATCCAGGAGTTGCACGACCTGCAGCGCCTGACCGTGAACATGGGCCGGGCTGAAAGTTATCCGTTGCGCGTCACGTGCACTCCAACGCTGGCTCAAGCTCTGGTGCCTGAAGCAACCACTCGATTGCGCACGGCATTTCCCGACGTGGCGACCGAACTATCCACCCAACACTCGGCCGAAATGTGCGAGTCGCTGATCCTGCATGAAACAGATATCGGCCTCACCTTGCAGGACGTTGGCCGCCACGGTTTGAGGTACGAACCGTTGTGCCGCGGCCGCATCATGGTCATAGCACCACCGGGCTACTGGCCGGACGAAGAACTGTGCAAACCGTTACCGGTCACGGCGTTGGCCAACCAGCCGATGATTGGTATCGCGACCCAGGACGCGCTGGGCCGGATGCTGCAAGGTCACCTCACGCAGCTTGCTCCCGCGCCGAAAATTTCGGTCTGGGTGCAAACTTACCAACTCGCGTGTGCGCTCGTTGCGCAAGGCGAGGGGCTGGCGCTGGTGGATCCATTCACGGCATCCGCCATCAACGGACAGATCGTGCAGACGCGTCCGTTGAAACCACAACTCGACGTCGTGCTATATGCAGTCCATCGACTCGACAGCCCATTGAATCCGGTGCAGCAACGCTTCCTCAAGCTCGTGCGCCAGCTTGCCCAGCAGGTGCTTGCACCAGGTTGAGAAGTTCGCCCTGGAACTGACACTCAGAAGTTCGGTACGGCTACAACCAGCAGTTATGGCACGTACCGGTTTTTTCATTGGCCGCGTTCCGCAACCTGTGACTATTCTCGACACACGGTCACGGGTGAGCGAATGACTGATCAAATTTCAGCACGATCAGATACGGAGTCGGCCTGTGCGGCAGCATCGCTGCCCTGCGTACGTTTTCGCGACGGACCAATCAGCCACCCACCACCGCTCCATCGACTGCATGTCGTACCAGAACAGGCGTCTGGAGCATGAGTGTATGCGTCCACAAGCAATTTCAGGGGAATACCGGGGTTAATCCGTTGCATGGTCATGGCTGCACAGGCGTTGACCATTGACGATTTGATTGCGGCAACACAATGGGGAGTTCACATGAACAAGCGTTTCTCTCACGTCGTTCCGAGCTTGCTGGCAACAGCTGTATTAGGGGCTCTGGCCAGCACAGCAACAGCCCAGGACCTCAGTCCATCGACACTATCTGAAGCAACCACCCAGCCTGCCGGCGGCAAATCAAACAGGGTAAAGGACCTGGATGAAGTGGTTGTCACTGGAACACGTGCCAGCAACCGCACAGTCAGTTCATCACTCACACCGATCGATGTAATTTCAGCCGAGACGCTCAATGCGACCGGCACGATCGACCTGAGTCAGGCACTTGCCCGCACCGTTCCATCGCTCAACTTACCGTTTGCACCGGCCTCGGACACTTTTGCGTTTCAGCGTCCATTTGAATTGCGCGGACTTTCGCCTGACCAGGTGCTGGTTCTGGTCAACGGCAAACGCTGGCATTCCGGCGCCCTCCTTTTGAGCCTGGGCCAGATTGGCCAGGGTTCGCAGGGCGTGGATCTCAATACGATTCCGATGTCCGCTATTGACCATGTGGAAGTACTTCGCGATGGCGCATCGGCACAGTATGGGTCCGATGCACTCGCGGGCGTGGTCAACATCATCCTTAAAAAGGGCGCGGCAGGCGGCGACGTGCAGGTCAACGGCGGCGAATATTCCGCCGGTGACGGACAACAATGGCAGGCCTCGGCCAATCTCGGCATTCCACTCGGCGGCGACAAGGGCTGGATGCGACTTGCCGTGGAAAAGAGCAACCAGAATCCGGCCAATCGTGCCGGTGTGGATCGTCGACCCGGATTCACTTATCTCGGGCCAAAGTTCCACTACGGCGTGATCAAGTTCGAAAACCAGAACGTGATGTTGAATACGCAATACGACATCACGCCGGACGTGGAATTCTACGCATTCGGCCACTACGGCCGTCGCGTCGGCGAGCCACGCGGATTCTTCCGCTACGGTACCAACACCCCGAGCCCGAACAATCCATTGATTGGCCAGGTTTACCCTGAGGGCTTTCTGCCTCGCGAGCACGGTGACTCGACGGACAACTCACTTGTTGCCGGTTTGCGCGGCAGCATCAATGGCTGGCGTTGGGACGTCAGTGGCAATTACGGTGGCAATCGGGTGTCCTACGCCACGCTCGACTCCACCAACTATGCACTGCTGAATGATTTTGGCAGCAGCCCCACCGATTTCCACGACGGCATCCTGACAGCGACCCAGCAGACCTTCGACATTGACATCTCAAAGGATCTTGAAGTCGGTCTGGTAAGCCCGATGACACTTTCGTTCGGCACCCAGTGGCTACGTCAAACCTATGATGTCGAAGCTGGCGATCCAGGTTCCTATTACGTCGGCGACTCCGGCGTGCGTGGTGGTGCCCAAGGCTTTGCCGGCTGGGGACCGCAGGACGCCATCGACGTTGCGCGGCGTAACTTCGCCGAATATATCCAGATCGAAGGCAATCTCACGGAAAGGTTCAGCTATTCAGCTGCCGCACGTCACGAGGATTATTCGGACTTCGGCACAACTACCTCAGTCGCCCTATCCGGCAGATTCGATTTCACCGACACGTTCGCCTTGCGCGGCAGCGCGTCAACCGGTTTTCGTGCGCCAACGCTGGGTCAGCAGTACTACTCGGAAACCACGTCTGCATCCTATGGCCCCGGCAACTCGCTGGGCCTGCCGGCAGGCATATATCTGCGCGGACTGGTACCAGTCGACAACGAGATCGCCACCCTGCTCGGCAGTGAACCGCTGAATCCGGAGAAGTCGCGCAACTTCACCTTTGGCATGGTTTGGAACCCGAATGATGCCTACAGCCTGAGCATTGATGCATACCAGATCACCGTCAGCGATCGCATCGCGTTGTCGAGCTCTTTGTCGACCTCGACACCCGCCGTCATCGATTATCTGGCAGACAACGGCATCACCAATCTGCAATACAGCGGCATTTCCTACTTCACCAACGCTGGCGACGTACGCAGTCAAGGCGTTGACCTGGTAACAAGTTACTTCAGCGACTTCGGCAGCTCGGGTACATTGATGTCGACGCTCGCCGCAACGTACAACAAGAACAAGGTCACCGATGTTCGCCCCAACCCACAGGTACTCGATGATCTGGGCGTGATATTCCAGCGCCTTAATCGCAGTGCGATCAAGGGGCTGCTTGCCGATACAGCGCCACGTTCAAAAATAATCTGGACTGAGACCTACAACCGCGGGCGATGGGGCTTGACCGCAAACGCCACTCGTTACGGACGGGTTACGACTTATGGCTCAACCAGTTATCTGGATGATCAGGCATACCCGGGCAAGTGGCTGTTGAACCTGTCGGCTAGCTACTATCTCGACCAGTGGGCATTCACTGTGGGTGCCGACAACGTATTCAATACGTATCCGGACAAAACCCGGGAAGACTCGGATCAGAACGGTGCATTCCCCTACTCATCCAGCTCGCCGTTCGGATTCCAGGGTGCGTATGTATACGGCAAGGTCGCCTATCGCTGGTAGGTCGGACTGTTCCAGTTGGCAAAAGGCCCCGGTTATCGCCGGGGCTTTTTGTTCGGTGCTGCCAATTCATCCTTGCAATAGCGCATCGGCACCTGGCCAGCCACAACTCCCGGTTATGCAAAGTAGCGGTCTTTTCATTGGAGGCGTTTACGTGCCTTTGGCTATGCTCGAATCATTCCGCATGCAGTGAATGCATGCAGCATTGATCGTCAGGGGCAAGGCAAAAATCTGTTTCGTGCGGCAGCACACGCATCCCCTTTTCAGGATCAATTAGCGCAATTGATGGCATGGCATTCGACACGAACAGCTTGTGCGAAATTGCCTTTCTCGTGCATGTGGAGCAATCAATACATGTCAAATGATGAGCATGCGAACAAACCCGCTCAATGGGGACCTCCCTACCTGCTCTATCTTGGTAATGCAGTCGATGACCTGGCCATCAAGACGGCCAAAGGGGTGGCCTATTGGCGTCCACAGTGGTGCATGGGCCAGTACCGCCATCGCGATTGCAAACCTACCTTGGGCCTGCCTGAGATGACGATGGCCGAGGCCAGGGCGCAAGGTGCGAACAGCATGTTGATCGGCACCGCAAATGCCGGCGGCGGGATGGCTCCAGACATCGTTGCGGATGCGATCGCAGCACTCGATGCCGGCCTCAATGTGGTGGCTGGGCTGCATCACAAGCTGCATGACAATCGAGACATCGTCGCTGCCGCGCAACGCAATGATCGCGTGTTGTTCGATGCGCGCGACCCGGCACCCAACCTCCCGGTCGGAAATGGCCGACCCCGCGCCGGTCGGCGACTGCTGACCGTCGGTACGGATTGCTCAGTTGGCAAGATGTACACCACGTTGGCATTGGAGCTTGCCTTGCGGCAGCGAGGTCAGCTGGCGGATTTTCGGGCCACCGGTCAAACCGGCATTTTCGTCGCCGGCAACGGTATTCCGATTGACTCGGTCATCGCCGACTTCATTTCCGGCGCCGCCGAGTGGATTTCGCCGGCGCGTACCGATGGTGGCTGGGATCTGATCGAAGGACAGGGCTCATTATTCCATCCGTCCTATGCCGGCGTCTCGCTGGGCCTGCTGCACGGTTCCCAACCGGATGCTCTGGTGCTGTGCCACGAACCGACCCGGCGCCATATGCGTGGCCTGCCGGACTCACCATTGCCCGACTTGAAACGCTGCCTGGAAGCCAACCTCGAAGCCGCGCGGCTGACCAATCCGGAGGTCAAGGCTGTCGGTGTCGCGCTCAATACCTCCGCACTGTTGGCGACGGACGCGCAAGACGCATGCAAACAGATCAGCGACCGGCTCGGCCTGCCATGCCAGGACCCAGTAAGCATGGGTGTCGAAACCATCGTGGAGCATCTGCTCGCATGTTTCGCCAACTGAATGTTCGACACGACAGCTTTCCGCTGGTGGCGCCGTTTCGCATTGCGCGTGGCATCAAACATTCCGCCGAAGTCGTGACCGTTGAACTGCAACAGGCCGGCAAGGCCGGACGCGGCGAGTCCGTGCCCTATGCTCGCTATGGCGAGTCGGTGGAATCGGTGATGCATGAAATGCAAAGCGTGCGGCACGACCTCATCGCCGGCATGGGTCGTGACGAATTGCAGGCAAAGCTCCCACCCGGCGCTGCCCGCAACGCGCTGGACACAGCATTGTGGGATCTCGAATCACAACTGAGCGGCATACCAGCATGGCTGAAGCTGGCGCGGCCAGCGCGGTCACCGGTGACCACGGCAATCACCATCAGTATCGACACGCCGGAAAACATGCAGCAAGCAGCAACGCGCATTGCCGGCGCCGAGCTGATCAAGATCAAGGTTGATGCTGATGATCCGGCAGCACGCATTCAGGCGGTGCGGCGCGGCGCGCCGGATGCCCGGCTGATTATCGACCCCAATGAAAGTTGGACCATCGACATCCTGCGTGGCATGCAGCCGATGCTGGAACGGGCCGGTGTCGCGCTACTGGAACAGCCGCTGCCAGCAGACGCGGACGACCCTCTGCTGGAGTACTCCAGCCCCATTCCGATATGTGCTGACGAAGCCTGCCACACCAGTGCCGATCTGCCGCGACTACGGGGCCGCTATCAAGCCGTGAACATCAAGCTGGACAAGACGGGTGGCCTGACAGAAGCATGGCGCCTGCTGTACGCCGCTCGCCGCGAAGGTTTCCGAGTCATGGTTGGTTGCATGATGTGTTCCTCGCTTGGCATCGCCCCGGCGCTGGAGATTGCCCGAGAGGCTGAATTTGTCGATCTGGACGGCCCTCTGTGGCTGCAGAACGACTACCCTGAAGGGGTGACCCTGCGGGATGGCGTGCTGATGCCGCCGTCGCCGGAGTTCTGGGGCGGATGAGTTTGATCATGACCTGCACAAGCGTCAGCTGTCGAAGTCTGCGGCCCGTGTTGTTCGCCGGATGGCGACGATCGGATGAAAGGGGGAGGCATGCTGACACTTGATCCGATCCAGACAGTCGCCTGCGGCGGCTTGTTCCTGTTGGTCGGCTACGCAATCCGCAAACGCATAAGGCTCCTGGAGCGCTTCAGCATACCTGCGCCTGTCATCGGTGGCCTGCTGGTGGCGTTGATCCTGCTCGCGTGTCACTACGGGAATGCAAATCCGGTGCGCTTTGACACGACGCTGGAACGACCGCTGATGATTGCCTTCTTCACCAGCATCGGCTTCAACGCAAGTACCACGTTGCTCAAGATCGGTGGTCGTCAGATCCTGCTGTTTCTTGGCCTGGCCTCGGTGTTGGCGGTGGTGCAGAACCTGGTCGGTATCGGCATTGCCCAAGCCTTTGGGCTGCCACCGTTGTTCGGCGTCATTACCGGCTCGGCCACGATGGCCGGTGGCCCGGCGACCGGGATGGCATTTGCGCCGCTGTTCGCTGAAGCGGGCGTGCAAGGTGCCCAGAGTGTGGCGTTGGCCAGTGCGATGGCCGGCATCCTCCTGGGATCGATGCTTGGGGCACCGCTGGCCACCATGCTGATCGAGCGTCTCGGCTTGCGGCCAGAGCCATCAAACTCCGGCTCACTGGATACGCCAACACAGATCGCACTGGTACCTGTCGCCGAATCCGGTCGTGTCGATGAACGCACGCATGCGGCACTCAAGAGCTTTGTCCTGGTTGTGCTGGCAATGGGCATTGGCGCATGGATCAGCGGTGGCTTGTCGGCACTTGGCCTGACCCTTCCCAGCTACATCGGCGCCATGCTGTTGGGTGCAGTGATTCGCAATCTGGATGATCGTTTCGGCTGGTTTGCCCTGTCGCTACCGACGATCGATGTGATCGGTGGCATTTCGCTATCGCTGTTTCTGGTCGTCGCACTGATGAATCTGCATCTGTGGGAACTCAGCGGGCTGGCCATGCCCTTGCTGGTCACCCTTGCGGTGCAGTCGCTCATCGTCATGGCATTCTGCTGCTGGCCGCTGCTGCGACTTATGGGTCGCGACTACGATGCGGCGGTGATGGCCAGCGGTTTTACAGGTTTCATGCTGGGAACCACAGCCAATGCCATGGCCGTGATGAGCTCGCTGACCGAACGCTATGGTCCGGCGCCACGAGCCTTTCTGGTGGCGCCCATCGTGGGTGCCTTCCTGATCGACTTCACCAATGCCATCGTTATCACCTTTTTCATCAATGGCTGGAAATGACGCTGAATCCGGCAGTCACGGATCGAGCGCCAACCATCCAAAACCGTGGGTTATGCCCGCTATCTGTTTTTTCATTGGTGACACTCGCGCGGCAGCCATACGCTCGAAGCCACCACTTTGGAGGATGAACGAATGTCGCACCGAAACATACGGAAGTCCGCTGCAACATCATTCCGCTTGGCCACTACGCGCCGTCGCGTCAGTTTGCTACAGCGCAGCGTGCTTGCCATGGCGATCGCGGCATCCGGCGTTCCAGCTCACGCAAAGGAGAGCACACCGACCACACCCGCGATCAGCAATGCGCCAGCAGAAACGCAGGCAGCCCTGGCCACAGCCAAGCCGGAAACCGGCAAACAAGCAATGGTCGCCAGCGCACAACATCTGGCCACGCTCGCCGGCGTGGAGATTCTCAAGCAGGGCGGCAATGCAATTGATGCGGCAGTAGCCGTGGGCTATGCCGAGGCGGTCACCCATCCGTGCTGCGGCAATATCGGTGGTGGCGGCTTCATGACCATCCACCTGAAGGATGGCAAAAACCTGTTCCTCAATTTCCGCGAGAAGGCACCGGCGAAAGCCACGCCGACAATGTTCCAGGATGCCGACGGCAACGTGGTTGATGGCCGTAGCACCGACACTTATCTCGGAGTGGGTGTGCCGGGCACCGTGATGGGATTCGACACCGCACTCAAGGCCTACGGCACGATGTCGTTGAAGCAGGTGATCGCCCCGGCCATCAAGCTCGCGCGCGAAGGCTTCGTGCTCAAGCAGGGCGACGTCAACATCATGAACTACAGCACCGATAAGTTCGCCAAGCATCCGAACGTGGCAGCAATCTTCCTCAATCATGGCAAGCCGTTTGTCGCTGGCGAACGGTTAGTGCAGAAGGATCTGGCGCATACGCTGGAATTGATTGCCGAAGGTGGAACGGATGCGTTTTACAAAGGCCCGATCGCACGTGAAGTAGTCAAGGCCAGCGACGCCAACGGCGGCATTCTGGCGATGCAGGACTTCGCCGACTACACCGCGCAATGGGAAGATCCGATCAAGTGCGATTACCGCGGCTACGACATTGTTTCCGCGCCGCCACCCAGTTCTGGCGGCACCACCGTCTGCATGATTCTGCAGATCCTCAAGCCGTACCCGATGGCCAAGTGGGGTTACGGCTCGGTCAACGCCGTGCACCACATGGTCGAAGCCGAGCGTCGCGCCTTTGCCGATCGCAACACTTATCTGGGCGACCCTGCCTTCGTGAAAAACCCGATCGACAAACTGTTGTCGCCAGACCATATCGCCACGGTGCGCTCTACCATCAAGCCGGACAAGGCCACGCCCTCATCGGAAATCAAGGGCAGTCTCGGCGCACCCGAGGGCAACCACACCACGCACTACTCGGTAGTCGACAAGGACGGCAACGCTGTCGCGGTGACCTACACGATCAACTTCCTGTTCGGCAACAAGCAGATTGCCGGCAACACCGGCTTCTTCCTCAACGACGAGATGGATGACTTCACCGGCAAGCCCGGCGTGCCCAATGGCGCAGGACTGGTGCAAGGCGTGATCAACCAGGTCGAGCCCGGCAAACGTCCGCTGAGTTCGATGACCCCAACCATCGTGCTGCGCAACGGCAAGCCGTTCATGCTGACCGGCAGCCCCGGCAGCGCCACGATCATCTCCACCACCATGGAAAGCATCATCAACGTGGTCGACTTCGGCATGAACCTGCAGCAGTCGATCAACGCGCCACGCTTTCATCACCAGTGGTATCCGGAGGTGGTGTATGTCGAATCCGGACTGCTGACGCCCGAATCGCAGAAAACACTGGAAAGCATGGGCCACACGTTCAAGCAGGTTGGCGGCCTGGGTGCCGACGAAGCCATCATGATCGATCCCGAAACCGGCATACGCCAAGGCGCGAATGATCCGCGTCGTCCGGCTGGCATGGCCGCGGGCTATTGATCGCTGATTGAAACAACTGTGGGAGCGGTTTCAACCGCGACGCTGTTGCCTTTACATCGAGGTAAAGTCGTCGCGGTTGAAACCGGCCCCACATGTTTTGCTCGAATCCTCGGCTTATTCGCCGGCAACCGTCATACGATCGAGCAGGATCGAACCGGTAAGGATATGCGAGCGCATATCGGAATCCGCGCCGACGGCCACGATGCCCTTGAACATGTCGCGCAAATTCGCGGCGATGGTGATTTCTTCCACCGGATAAGCGATTTCTCCGTTCTCGACCCAGAATCCGGCCGCTCCACGCGAGTAGTCGCCGGTGATGATCGATACACCCTGCCCCATCACCTCGGTCACCAGCAAACCGGTGCCTAGGCGACGCAGCATGCCCTGGAAGTCTTCGCTGGCGTTGTCGGCGCTACCCGCATCCACGATCAGGTTGTGCACGCCACCGGCGTTGCCGGTCGACTCCAGTCCCAGCTTGCGTGCCGAATAGCTGCCCAGGATATAGCGCGCCAATACGCCGTCTTCGATCAGCTCACTGTCGCGGGTAGTCACGCCTTCGGCATCGAAATTGCCCGAGCCGGGGCCGCGCATCAAGTGCGGCCGCTCGTGGATATTCAGCCAATCCGGCATCACCGACCTGCCGACGTGATCAAGCAGAAAGCTGGCCTGACGATACAAGGAACCGCCGCTGACGGCGCCAATCAAGTGCCCGATCAAGCCGCGCGCCAACTCTGGAACGAATAGCACCGGACACTGCCGCGTCGACAAGCCACGCGCACCCATTCTTGCCAGCGTGCGCTCGGCTGCCTTGTCGCCAAGTGCCTTGGCGCTCATGAAATCGCCGGCCGCGCGCGCACTGTCGTACCAGTAGTCCCGCTGCATGCCATCCTCATTGCCGGCGATCAGCGCCAGCGAGAGCGAGTGACGCGTGCCACGTTCGCGCCCGACGAAGCCATGCGAATTCGCATACACCGACAGTCCCTGCCCACTCTGCACACTGGCGCCATCGGAATTGCTGATGCCGGCATGCGCACGGCCAGCATCTTCGATCTGGATGCCCAGTTCGATCGCTGCGGTGGTGTCGATATCCCATGGATGCCACAGATCCAGATCCGGAAAATTGATGGCCATGCGCGCGGCATCAGCCAACCCGGATGCGGGGTCTTCCTCGGTATACCGCGCAATGGCGCAGGCCTGCTCCAGCGTGGCCTGGATCGAATCCGGATTGAGATCGGCGGTGCTGGCCGAGCCCTTGCGCTGCCCAAAATAGACGGTGAGTCCGAAGCCACGATCACGCGCATGTTCGACCGTTTCCACCTGGCCCAAGCGCACATTCACGCTCAAGCCGGTGTCGATGCTGGCGGCCACTTCGGCCTGGCTGGCACCGGCGGCACGGGCGCGACGGATCACATCCTCGGCCAGATTTGCCAGTTGATCGAGTTCCTGCTGGCTGCGGTCCTGGCTGATGACAACTTCGCTCACGTTGGGCTTCCTGACGGTTAGGCGGGTAGAATAGACGGTTCGCAATCGTCCGAACGATTCCATATGGGGTCGCCGGGGCGAAATGCAAAGCGCTGCGGAGAACAACATGCATACGACCGCCGGCATTTATCGTCACTACAAGGGCCAACGCTACCGCGTGCTGGGCACCGCCCATCACAGCGAGACGCTGGAGCCGCTGGTGGTATACCAGGCGCTCTACGGCGATCACGGCTTGTGGGTGCGCCCGGCCGCGATGTTCAACGAAACCATCGAACTGGATGGCGAGCCGATTCCCCGCTTTGCGCTGGAACAGGCTGAGCCCGCCGCCGATGGCGACCCGCAAACCTGACCCCATCACCTTGGAATCGACCCCGTGAGCCCGAGCCGCAGCCGCAATCAGACCGAACTCGACGAAGAAGAGTATGGCCCCAGCCGCACCCAGCAGCGCCGCGACGCACTGGCCGTGCTGACCCTGGCCAAACAGCTGATCGAACTACCGCCGAGCAAACTGGCCAAGCTCGAGTTGCCGGATGATGTGCACCGCGAAGTCGACATCACCCGCCGCATGACTTCCCACGTGGCGAAAAAGCGCCAGCTCGCCTACCTCGCCAAAATCATGCGCCGCTTCGAAGAGACTGACTTCGCTAAGGCACGCGCCGAACTCGGTGAAAACCGCGAAAAGCAGCGCCAGGAAACCGCAGCCATGCATCGGCTGGAATCCTCGCGCGACCGACTGATCGACGACACCGACGATACGGAGCTCGCCGCTGTTATCGCCCGTCATCCGGATATCGATCGACAGCATCTGCGTTCACTGATCCGCCAGGCGCGAATCGAAAAAACTACGCCAAACAAGCCACCCAAGGCCTATCGTGAGATCTTCAAGATACTGAAGGAGCTCCAGGCCGAGGCTGCTGACGACAGCGAAGCGCCCGAAGAAAGTTGACCGACATCTGGCAACACTGCCTCTCCAGGTTATCCGGCAACTCGCTGCTGCAAGCCGGATAATTCGCTGACCAGCAATCGTGCCGGGGATTCTGTGAGCAAAAGTGCAGCAACCGATTGCACGACACGCTTCGGCACTTTCGGAATCCCGTCATCCCGGTAATTGACGACTCTACCAACAGTGGCATAGGCTTCTTTGCTTCCTTCCCTCTGCGAACTGAAGATCATGAGCCTGGACATTTCCATCACTCTGACCGATTCCGACCTCAAGCTTTTTGCCGACAGCATCCAGGCTGCCGCGAAAAAGGCCGAGAGCCTGGACGCGGTCACCATCGTTGGCGCCGTGCGCAAACTGCTGGAAGACAGCACTTGCAGGGATCTTCCCGATTTCATCGCAACGCGCCTGATGAATCTCGAAACCATGATCGCCATTGTCGAGGACAAGGGTTTCGGCCTGCCCGACGAAAATCGCGACAATGTGCTTACGGCACTCGCCTACTTCGCCAGCCCGAATGACATCATCCCGGACAACATCCCGGTGCTCGGATTCCTCGACGACGCGATCATGATCGAGCTTTGCGTGCGCGAGCTGGCTCCTGAAATCGAGGCGTATCGCGATTTCAGCCATTGGCGCGAAAACGAAGCATCGCGGCACTCCGCCAACCCCGCCGAGTTGATGCTGACCCGGGTCGACTGGGCCGAAGCACGTCGCGAAGAAGTCATCGAGCGCATGCATCGTCGTCGCGCGAGTTCGTATTCCAGCGGCTCATCGTCCCCGGTGCTGTTCCGCGTACGCTGATCCGTATTCATCCATACGAAAAAGGGCGCCTCGGCGCCCTTTTTCGTTGATGCCTCCGCAGGTATCAGGAGGCGGTGCCGCCTACCGTCATGCTGTCGATCTTCAACGTGGGCTGGCCGACGCCAACCGGCACACTCTGGCCATCCTTGCCGCACACGCCCACGCCTTCGTCAAGCTTGAGGTCGTTGCCGATCATCGACACGCGGTTGAGTACCTCCGGGCCCGAACCGATCAAGGTTGCGCCCTTCACCGGCGCCGTGATCTTGCCGTCCTCGATCAGGTAAGCCTCGCTGGCCGAGAACACGAACTTGCCGTTGGTGATATCGACCTGGCCGCCGCCGAAGTTCGGCGCGTACAAGCCCTTCTTCACCGAGCGGATGATCTCGTCCGGGTCGTGCTGGCCGGCCAGCATGTAGGTGTTGGTCATACGCGGCATCGGCAGCGTGGTGAACGATTCACGCCGACCGTTGCCAGTCGGTGCCGCGCCCATCAGACGTGCGTTCAACTTGTCCTGCATGTAACCCTTGAGGATGCCGTCCTCGATCAAGGTGGTGCATTCGGTCGGCGTGCCCTCGTCGTCAATGCTGAGCGAGCCACGACGCCCCACCAGCGTGCCATCGTCGACGATGGTGACGCCCGGCGCCGCCACGCGCTGGCCGATGCGGCCGGCAAAGGCCGAGCTGCCCTTGCGGTTGAAGTCACCTTCCAGCCCGTGTCCGATCGCCTCGTGCAACAGCACGCCAGGCCAGCCTGGACCAAGAACCACGGTCATCTGGCCGGCCGGCGCGTCGACCGCACCGAGATTGACCAGCGCCTGACGCACAGCCTCGTCGGCAAATTTCAGTGCACGACCATTTTCGATCAGCTCGCCATAACTGTAGCGGCCGCCACCACCGGCATAGCCTTGCTCACGACGCCCCTTGTGTTCTGCGATCACCTGCACGTTCATGCGTACCAGCGGCCGGACATCGGCGGCAAGCGTGCCATCAGAGGCGGCGATCAACACGGTGTCGATGGTAGCCGCCAAGCTCACGATTACCTGCTTGATGCGCGGATCGCGCGAACGCGCATACGCATCGACCTCGCGCAACAGTGCAATCTTGTCCGGATTCGGCAAACTGTCGACCGGGTCGATCGCCGGATACAGCTGGCGCGCACCATTCAACGCCAGCGGCGTGCCAGCGCCCTGGCCGCCGTGGGCAATCGCGCGTGCCGCTTTCGAGGCCTCCAGCAACTGCGGCAAGACGATTTCATCCGAATAGGCAAAACCGGTCTTTTCACCACTGATCGCACGCACGCCCACACCCTGTTCGATCGAATGGCTGCCGTCCTTGACGATGCCCTCTTCCAGCATCCACGACTCACTGCGCGAGTGCTGGAAATACAGGTCGGCGGCGTCGATCGACGGTCCCATCAACTGGGTGAATACGCGATCGAGATCGGAGGTGGCAATGCCACCGGGAGACAGCAGCTTGCTTTCGGCGAGGGTGATCAGGGAATCCATGCGCTACGAGTTCGTCTTTGGCCAGGCGGGAACTATCCCACATGGGGCTGCAGGCGGGCGCTTTAAAGTCTGCGGCAGCTTTCCAGTCACAAGTCAGCCCCTCATGCTTAACGCGGTACGGAGGATGAAACGGCCGGCGCGGCGCTGCTGGCTGCAGCAGGCGCAATCGGCGCGAGGGCTGGGGACACGGGAACGTTCACACTGCGCGCAGCGGCTGGCTGAACAGCCGACGGATCGAGCAATGGCGCAGGTGGTGGCGGTGACGTGGCCCCATGCTTCTCGATCAGCGTAATCACCGGCTTGTCCCAGCTTCCGGTAATGCTGTAGCGCGCACTGATAGCCTGGTTGATGCCCTTGCCCAACAGGCCCTGCACTGCAAATCCGGCTGCCGCGCCCACCGGCCCGGCAACCACCGCACCGACCAGCGGCAAACTGTTGCCGATATGCGGGACCACGATCATCTGCTGGTCGCTGTCGCGAGTACGCAGGCCGGTGCGACCGGTCAGGGTGATGTCGGCGGCTGGCCCTTTGATCACCAGGTTGTCGGTGATGGCATTGCCGTTGGCGAGTTTGAAATCACCATCGATCGAATCGAACGCCAGGCCCTTGCCGAATACGTCACCGAAATCCAGGCTGAGTCGACGTGGCAGCTCGGACAGCGACACCAGCCCAAGCAATCGCCCCACGCCGGGGGAAGCGGCTTCAGGAATCTGCCCATCCCTGACCTTGATACTCAAAGTGCCGTCCATATTCGCCAGCGAATAATCGCTGGGCGAACCTGGCCAACTGGCATCGAGATAGTCATCGGTCTTGCCACCATTGACCAGGCCGTTGTAACCGAACGCCTTCAACATCGCACCCAGGTCATCGGCGGCAAAGCTCACTTTCATGTGGGATTGGCTGTTGGTGGCACTGCCGTTCCAGTCACCACTGGCACTGATCTGCACTTGCTTGGACAGTGCGCGCAGCTGCTCGATGCGCATGCCGTTCGCAGTTGGCCAGCTCTCAAGACGTGCTTCACCAAAGCGGGAGTCACCCATCCGCAGATCGCTCACCCACATATGCAGCGGTGGCAGCGAAGAGGGGGTCACGCCGGTGTTTGCCGGGTCGGGAAGGAGCTTCACATCATCCGTCTTGTCGGCTTTGGCTTCAGCCTTCTGCGGCCAGTACAACCTTTTCAAGCGGGCGGTAATACCGCGCCGACGAAGCTCCTGTGCGGGCACGTCGAAGCTTCCAAGCATGGCTGCACCATCGACATTGGCGCGAAGTCCATCCGGCTGGGTGGTGGCCTGAATGGCCATCGCCCCGAGCGAACTGCCAAACCAGATCGCGCGGTCGGCGTGAACCTCGACACTCTCCAGACCCGGACCACTGCCATTGCCGCTGGCCGAGGCCGCTGCGTACTGCACCCAGCCAGTGACATCGAGCTGGTCGGCATTCCCTCGAATACGCAAACCCTTGGCCGGCAATTGCTCGGGCATCTGATCGCCAAAGGCCAGAGTCCCCGTCAGCGGTTGTTGCGGATCACTGGCAAAGCGGAAATGTCCACGCATCACCTTGCCCAATGCCACCTCAAGATCGCTTCCGGCCAGTGGCAGGTTCATCCACAGATGCAGCGGCAAGCTGGATTCGGCCTCTTTGTGCAACGGTATAGGCAAATCCAGCGCGATACCGCTTAGCGGTGAGTCCACATTGAGTGTCTGGGTCAGTGCGTCGCTCCCTGCGACGTGGGCAATATCGAATCCGATGGTGAACGGGCTGCGACCATCGGCCAGTTGCCCCAACCACTGCAACGAGGGGTAGTCCTGCAGCAGTTCATCGACGCGGTAATTGCCCTGCAACTGCGCCGAGAACACGGTGGCCGGGTCGGTATTGGCGCCAGCAATAGCCATTGTCACCGTGGCGGGCTGACCACGCATACCGCCCTGCAACGGGCCTGCCTGCAGGCCGTGTGCGTCGAAACTCATCGGGCCGTTGAGCTTGTCCAGCTGAATGTTCCACGCCGCAGCAGTGAGGTCGGCATCCTTGAGCTGGGCGGTGCCGGTCAGTTGCATGTCCTGCTTGTCTTTCAGTGGCAGGCTCAGGTGCAAATCGAAGTTACCGCTGCCGCCCAGTTTCAGCTTGGCCAGAGTGTCGGCCTGATGGATGCCAACCGGACTGTTGCGAACGAAATTCATCAGCTCTTCGCCGCTGCCGTTGCCACTGACATTCAGGTCGAGCAGGCTGTCGCCGAAGTCCGGGATCAAAGCCACCGCGTTGTCCAGCTTGACGCCCAACGACTGACCACCATGCACTTCGATCAGCATGCCGTTGTTGATGAAATTGGCGACTACGTCGAGATCATTGGCCTGCGGCCACTCCTTGCCATAGTCGAAAGTGAGTCTGCTGATTTCCGCACGCGCCTCGAAGCGCCCCTCGTTGTGGCGGAACGGCCAGTCACCGAGGTCGCCACGTACCAGCACTTGCGCCTGGTCCAGCGAGCCTGCCACCAGCGCGCGATCCAGCCAGCCCATCGTGCCTGAAGACATCGCGTGAATCGGCCAGAACAGTTTCGCGGCCGGCACATCCGAATGATCCAGCGAGGCATACAACTCCAGGAACGGGTGTCCACCCTGCGCAGGCAGAATCATTTGCCCGCGTGCCTGCCCGGTATAACCGGCGCCGGTGAAATGCAAGGTATCCATCCCGATGTGCCAATCACCGTCCTGCGGCCAGAACGCCAGGGTGCCGGCAAGCTTGGCCATAACCAGCGGCTGGCGAAACAGATTGGGAAACTGCAGCGTCGTGGCCTGTTCCGGCAACTCCAGCGAAACGGCCTGGGCATCGCCGCGCAGCTCGCCCTGCAGCTTGGTCAGCCCGGGCAGCTTGCCTACCGGGCTGATGCCCAGATCCTTGAACGCTACCGTCACCCGCTGCAGTCCGACGGCACGATTCCATTGCAACGCAACGTGTTCCAGATCACCGTGCGGCTGACCGCTTCCCAGCCAGTTGGCCAAGCCGGGAGCCAGCCTGGGTTTCAACGCCAACCACGGCAACAAGGGGGCAACCTGCAAATCACGGGCGGCCACGGCTACGCGCATTTGTGGTTTGTCAGGGTGATCGATATCCAGCAGCAGCGCACTGTGGTCGTCGCCGGCCCAGCGCAGCTGATAGCCGTCCACGCTCTGGCTCAGTCCGATCAATCCGTGCAGGCCAGTCACCTTTGCAGTGGCGCCTTGCGGTGAGGTGATGGCCAGCGTATCGAGATCGAGACGGGCCAGACTGCGAGTCAACTGGCCCTTGCGCCAGTTCAGCCACACTGAAAGATGACCACTGCCATCACCGGCCTCGTAGCCGGCCATGTCGACCCCGTCGAGCAACGGCTGCAATGCGACATGCTCGGCACCCAGCCAGATCTCGCCGGCACGGCCATCTTCGCGAAAACGGCCGATGGTGCGCACCGCCGTGCCGACGCCATCACGCTGCAAACTGCCGCCGAAGCGGATCTGGTGACCTTGCCGGGTCAAGCGTAGCTGGGGCGCCAGCAAGCTGTACTGCTTGCCCTGCAGCTCATCGCTCACCTGGATGCGGAAGTTTTCCAGCCACAGATCAACCGAAATCGGGCCGAGTGACAAGGGTTGTTGGGTATTGGTTTCGATGCCGTTGACGCGCCAGCCATTGGCATCATGCAGCAGATCCATCTGCAGGTTGTGCACGTGAAGATTGACCAGATGCCGCGACGGCAGCAACCAGCTGCCAAGATCGATTTTCAGCTCCGCTTGCGGAACTTGCAACGCTTTCAACGACATGTCGGCCGGCGAGCCAATGTTGACGCCTCGCATGACGAACACCGGGCCGGCACCACTCCAGCGCCCCTGCAGCGAGTTGAAGCTGATCGGCCGCTTTGCCAGCTGGCTGAGTTGCGCGGCGACCCATTGCGGATGCCGACCCAGCAATGGCACCAGCAATTGCACCAGCGCCATCAACACCGCCAGCACGATCACGCAGATGCCCGCCGCCCAACCTGATACCCGGGCACTGCGATGCAACCTGCGCTGCCAAAGCGGATTCACGCGCAGCGATCCCGCGCGGATTTACAACAAGACCACATCAAACTGTTCCTGCGAATAATGCTCTTCAGCCTGGAAGCGAATGCTCTTGGAGATGAACTCCTCCAGCTCGGCCACAGCATTGGACTCTTCTTCGAGGATACGGTTCACCACCGCCGGGTTCGCCATCACCAGCAGCTTCTCGGCATCGAACTGGCGCACCGCACGGGTGATCTCGCGGAAAATTTCGTAAGTCACCGTTTCGGCGGTTTTCAGCAAGCCGCGCCCACTACAGGTGGGACATGGCTCGCACAGCTGGCGCGCCAGGCTCTCGGTGGTGCGCTTGCGGGTCATTTCCACCAGACCCAGGGCCGACATCGGATAGACCGTGGTCTTGGCGTGGTCGCGCGTGAGGCCCTTGGTCAACATGCGCAGCACCTGGCGGCGATGCTCCTCATCGGTCATGTCGATGAAGTCGATGATGATGATGCCACCCAGATTGCGCAGACGCAGCTGACGCGCAGCGGCCTGGGCTGCCTCCAGGTTGGTGCGGTAAACCGTTTCCTCGAGATTGCGAGAGCCGAGATAGGCGCCGGTATTGACGTCGATCGTGGTCATTGCCTCGGTCTGGTCGACGATCAGGTAGCCGCCGGATTTCAGCGGCACCTCCTTTCTCAGTGCCCGCTGCATTTCATCCTCGGCCCCGTACAGGTCGAAGATCGGTCGCTCGCTGTCGTAATGCTCGACCCGGTCATCCAGGTGCGACATGAACTTGTGTACGAAACGGGTCACCTTTTCGAAGGTTTCATGCGAGTCCACCCGCACTTTTTCGATGTCGTCGTTGAGCATGTCGCGCAGGCTGCGCAGCGGTAACGACAATTCCTCATAGACGCGCTCGCCGACTTTTGCCTTGGCGATGTTTTCCTGCACCACACGCCACACCTTGCCCAGGTAAGTCACGTCGAACGCCAATGACTCGGCGCTCTGACCTTCGGCATTGGTGCGCACGATGTAACCCAGAGGGTTCTCGCCAATCATCGGGTTGAGTACATCTTTAAGACGTTGCCGCTCGTCTTCGTCTTCGATCCGCGCCGAGATACCCAGTGTGCGCGCATACGGCAGCAACACCAGGTAGCGTGACGGTATCGAAAGATGCGCCGACAGGCGCGCGCCCTTGGTACTGATCGGGTCCTTGACCACCTGCACCACGATCTCCTGGCCCTCGTGCACCAGTTCGCTGATCGACGGCACATGACCATTGCCTTGCCCATTGCCATTGGCGTCGTCCGGCAGCACCGGGCGCACGATGTCCGACGCATGCAAAAACGCCGCCCGCTCCAGCCCGATATCGACGAACACCGCCTGCATGCCGGGCATCACCCGTTGCACGCGGCCCTTGTACACATTCCCCACATAACCGCGCCGGGAAGCCCGCTCGACGTGTACCTCCTGCAACATGCCGTTCTCGACCACCCCGACCCGCGTCTCGCGCGGGGTCACGTTGATCAGGATTTCTTCGCTCACCGCATACTCCCCAGAATTGACGATCTTTATAGCGGCTGCAGAGGCAGGCTGTCGATGAACGCTTGCGGAAAACCGCACATTATCCCGTACTAGCCAGGTAAAAGCTTCGCCAGGACCGGCCGATCCTGAACGCTTGTCCCCACGGTACTCGAACCACCGGGTTCGGGCGCGCTATCTTGTTCAGCTTGAAACCGGAGCATCTGACGCATGAGCACCCCGATTCTGCTGGCCTGGAGTGGCGGCAAGGACTGCCTGATGGCACTGCAGCAGCTGCAGGCCGATCCGCAATGGCAGGTGGTTGGCCTGCTCACCACGGTCAATCGCAACTATCAGCGCATCGCCATGCACGGTGTGCAGCGTGAGGTGCTGCTGGCGCAGGCCAAGGCGCTCGAATTGCCACTGCTCGAAGTGATGCTGGACTGGCCCGGCAGCAACGAAGCTTACGAGGAGGCGCACGCCAAGGCGCTGGTCGAGGCACGCCGGGTTTGGCCGGGAATTCGCCATTGCGCCTTTGGCGATCTGTTTCTGGAGGATGTGCGGGATTACCGCATACGCCAGCTCGGTCGTGACAACTGGCGTGCCGTGTTTCCAATCTGGGGCGAAGACACCGCCGTGCTGTCGCGCCGCTTCGTCGCCGAAGGCCATCGCGCCATGCTGTGCTGCGTGGATACCCAGCAATTGGATGCCAGCTACTGCGGCCGCGAATTCAATGCCGCGTTGCTCGACAGCCTGCCGGCGGGCGTCGACCCTTGCGGCGAACGCGGCGAGTTCCATACGCTGAGTTTCGCTGGGCCGCTGTTTCGCAAATCGCTGGCACTACGACGCGGCGAATCTGTGCTGCGTGACGAACGTTTCCAGTTCACTGATTTTCTGCTCGATGACGATGCACCGCGCTGAAGCCCACATCCTGCCGGACCTGCTCAAGCCCGATTTGTCACTGGTTTTCTGTGGCACGGCGGCGGGCCGGCGCTCAGCCGATGAAGGCGCTTACTACGCACATCCAGGCAACCTGTTCTGGCGCGCGCTGTTCGATGCGGGATTGACCCCAAGCCTGCTGGCGCCCGCAGAATTTCCCCGTCTGCACGAATTCGGTATTGGCCTCACCGATCTGGCCAAGTGTCACAGTGGCAACGACAACCAATTGCCGCGCGATGCCTTTGACGTACCCGCACTACTTGAAAAGATCGCGCAATATCAACCGCGCCTGCTCGCATTCACCAGCAAGAACGCCGCCCGCGCCGCGCTCGGCCATGCCGTCAACTATGGCATGCAGCAGAAAACCTTCGGCAGCACACAAATCTTCGTCCTGCCCTCGCCATCGGGTCAGGCGCGTGGACATTGGAATCTGCGTCCATGGCAGGATCTCGCTACCCTGATGTCTAGCCAGCGGACCCAGCCATGACCAAAACCGACGCCATCGAAGTGCCACCGACTCAGCGGCAGGTATTGGTCATCATCGGCGCGTTGATGCTGGTGATGTTGCTGGCCTCGCTCGACCAGACCATCGTGTCGACGGCCTTGCCGACGATCGTGGGTGAATTCGGCGGGCTGGAGCATCTCTCCTGGATCGTCACCGCCTACATGCTGGCCACCACCGTGGTCACGCCGCTGTACGGCAAACTGGGCGATCTGTTTGGGCGCAAGCTCGTATTGCAGGGCGCGATCGTGCTGTTCCTGATCGGCTCGGTGCTGTGCGGGCTGAGCCAGTCCATGGGGCAACTGATTGCGTTCCGTACGCTGCAAGGGCTGGGTGGTGGCGGCTTGATGGTCACCTCCATGGCAGCGGTTGGCGACATCATCAGCCCGCGCGAGCGTGGCCGCTATCAAGGCTATTTCGGCGCCGTATTCGGTGTATCGACCGTGGTTGGCCCGTTGCTCGGCGGCTTCTTTGTCGAACACCTGAGCTGGCGCTGGATCTTCTACATCAACCTGCCACTCGCGCTGGTTGCGCTCATCGTCATCGGCCTGGTCTTCAGCGCGCCGGAAAAACATCAATCGCCGAAGATCGATTTTGCTGGTGCCGGGCTGCTCGCGGCGGCACTCACCTCGGTGATTCTGCTGACGAGTCTGGGCGGTCACACCTTGCCGTGGGCCTCTCCTTCAATCATCGGACTTGCGCTGCTCGCCGTCGTGTCGCTGGGTGGATTCGTGCTCGCCGAGAAGCACGCTGCCGAACCGATCCTGCCGCTGTCGCTGTTCTCGAACCGCACCTTCGCCGTGGCGGCGGCTGTCGGATTCATCGTCGGCGTTGCCATGTTCGGTTCGATCACATACTTGCCCGTGTTCCTGCAGGTGGTCAAAGGTGCGAGTCCGTCACTGGCCGGCATGCAGATGACGCCGATGATGGGCGGCGTATTGCTGACCTCCATCGTCAGTGGCCAGATCATCAGCCGTATCGGGCGCTACCGGATGTTCCCGATCATCGGCACGGCCATCATGTCTATGGGCCTGGGCCTGCTTGCCACGATGTCAGTCAGCACTCCAACCTGGGTCGCTGCCGCTTACCTGCTGGTGCTCGGACTCGGCCTGGGCATGGTGATGCAGGTGTTGATCATCGCGGTGCAGAATGCGGTCGATTATCGCAACCTTGGCGTCGCCACCTCGGGCGCCACGTTGTTCCGCTCCATCGGCGGTTCCTTGGGCGTGGCAGCCTTTGGCGCAATCTTCGCCAATGGTCTTGCCGCGAACCTGGCTGCAGGGCTGCCACACGGAGCAAAGATGATCACGGCAACGGATGCGACGGCTGTGGCGCAGCTGTCGCCGGAACTGCGCTCGATCTACCTGGAATCCTTCATGGCGGCACTGCAACCGGTATTCGTGATCGGGGCGGGCATCGCCCTGCTTGCCTTCGGCCTTGCATGGCTGCTGAAGGAGGTCCCGTTGCGCGAAGCTGCTCGCGCCGAAGATATCGGCGAAAGCTTTGCCATGCCGCGCGACGCCACCTCGCTGGAAGAGCTGGAAACCATCGTCTCGCGCCGCAGCCGTCCGGAACATCGCTGGGGCATGATCGAACATGTCGCGGATCAGCTGAAACTTGATCTCGCACCTGACGAAATCTGGTTACTGGTGCAATTGGCACGCGCCGATACAGCTTTGCAGCACGTCGAGCTGTCTGCCGGCAGCGCGGCTTCGACGACTGAAATTGAAGCCCTTGCGCAACGACTGGTCAGCAGGGGTTTTGCGCAACGTGATAGCCACGGCCACATCATCGCCAGCAGCGATGGCCGCACTGTTTTCCAGAATATGATCACGGGCTTTCGCGCAATTCTGGCCGAATCCGTGGCGCGCTGGTCACCCGAATCACATGCTGAAGTCCGCACCATGCTGACGGACTTTGCCCGTCAGCTGGTTTCAGAGCTTCCCAGAAATTCCGGCGCCCGCAGACACGCAAGCCAACCATGACTCAGCAAGAGCCGGCGGGCAGTGCCCGCCGGCTCTTGCTTGCTCGCGTTGATATTAAAGAAGAGCAGAGCCCCACGCTCGACTGAGCACCATCAGATTACCGCCGAACTTACAGCTCGACGACGTCGAAATGCACATCCGGACTGATATCGGCCTGGTAGTCCACATCGTCACGATCGAAACCGAACAGATTCAGGAAGTCGTGCTTGTAGCCGGCGTAGTCAGTGATCTGCTTGAGGTTTTCAGTGGTCACCGTCGGCCACAATGATTTGCAGACATCCTGCACGTCGTCGCGCAGCTCCCAATCGTCCAGCCGCACGCGACCTTCGGCATCAGTCGACGGGGCGGCACCGTCAGCACGATACAGACGATCGCGGAACAGCCGGTTGATCTGCTCGATGGTGCCTTCGTGGATACCCTTTTCCTTCATGATGCGGAAGGCAATCGAGACGTACAACGGAATCACCGGAATCGCCGCACTGGCCTGCGTGACCACCGACTTCATCACACCAACGTAAGCCTCCAGCCCTTGTCCGGCATGCCGACGACGTAGTTCGACCGCGGTGTTGTCCAGATGCTGCTTGGCCTGACCGAGCGTGCCGTGCCAGTACATCGGCCAGGTGATTTCGGTACCGATATAGCTGTAGGCGATGGTCTTGGCGTGCTCAGCCAGCACGCCGGCATCGCTCAAGGCATCGATCCACAAAGCCCAATCCTCGCCGCCCATGACGGTGATGGTGTCCTTGATTTCCTGCTCGGTTGCCGGCTCGACACTGGCTTCGATGACCGTGTCCTTGTTGGTGTCGACCGAGGTGTTGGTGAAGGTTTCGCCAATGGTTTTCAGCGCCGAGCGCACCACTTCACCGGTGTCAGGCAGCTTGCGCACCGGCGAGGCCAGCGAGTAGACCACCAGATCAATCGGGCCGCCCATCTCGCTCTTGATGATTTCAATCGCACGAGCGCGGGTCTCGTTGGAAAACGCATCGCCGTTGATCGACTTGCTGTAGAGCCCTGCCTGCTTGGCTGCCTTGTCGAACGCGGCAGAGTTGTACCAGCCGGCCGTACCGGTCTTGTTCTCGGAACTGGGCTTTTCGAAGAAAATACCGAGGGTGGCAGCGCCGTGGCCAAACGCCGCCGTGATGCGCGAAGCCAGCCCATAACCGGTGGATGCGCCGATTACCAGGACGCGCTTTGGCCCATTGCCGGACTGCCCGCTGGCCTTGGTAACGCTGATCTGATCAAGCACGTTTTGCTCGCAGCCGAGCGGATGCGCCGTTGTGCAAATGAAACCGCGGACCTTGGGATTGATGACCATTCGAGGGCTCCTGCTGAGTCGATCCAAACCCGCATATTACCCGTGCAGGCAAGCCATTTGCTGCCGCAGAAAGTGATTGAACGCACCCCTCATGCAAAAAAAATCACTCAACCAGTTGGCCGAACGCGATTTTTGCCCTACATTCGCACTGTCGGGACCGTTCCGGCAACGAATTCAACGCATTCCTAAGGGGGTAGAGACACATGGCAAAGACAGTGCAGAAGGCCGCAAAAAAGGCCGCTCCGAAAGCAGCACCCAAGGCCGCGGCCAAGCCGGCAAGCGTCAAGCCGATCAAGGATGCCTTGAGCAAGACCGCTCTGGTTGCTCACATTGCTGAGTCCAGCAGCGTTGCACCGAAGGATGTTCGCGCAGTACTGGCTGCCCTGGAAGGCGCCGTCGTTGCTTCCGTCAACAAGAAGGGTTTCGGCAGCTTCACCCTGCCCGGCCTGCTGAAGATCACCTCGGTCAAGGTTCCGGCCAAGCCGAAGCGCAAGGGCATCAACCCGTTCACCAAGCAAGAGCAGGTGTTTGCGGCCAAGCCGGCAAGTGTCAAGGTCAAGGTCCGTCCGCTGAAGAAGCTGAAGGACGCCGCTGCCTGATTCAGCGCGGCAACCATCTGCAGGCACTCCATGCGGCGACTTCGGTCGCCGCATTTTTTTGTTTGAACATTGAGCAGTGAAAGCTGCGCATCGATGCATGCCTGAACCTGTACAGTTGTCCATCGCCTATGCTTGAAGGCATGCTGGCAACGGCCACTCTCGACTGATGGGAACACGGATGAAAAAGCGCACACCGGCTCGCAAGCACCCGGCTGACGAGCCTGAAAAGCCAGTGCGCAAGTTGTCGATCAAGACCTGGATTGCTGCCGGCGTCATTCTCGTTGCTGCGGTTTCGTGCCTGATCATCAGTCAATGGGACAGCTCATCCGAGCCATCGCCATCTGCTTCCGCCGCCCCAACTACTACCGCATCGACCACACCTTCCGCGCACGCCAATACGGCAGCCGCCACCTATGTTGGCGCCGGGAAATGCAGCGGCTGCCATCAAAAAGAAACCAGCCAGTGGCGTACTTCGCAGCATGCCGAGGCGATGCAGCACGCCACCGACAAAACCGTACTGGGCAAGTTCGAGCAAACCAGATTCACTCATTTCGGCATCACCTCCACGTTCTTCAAAAAGGGGGGCGATTTCTGGGTCAATACCGAGGGCCCTGATGGCAAACTGGCTGACTTCAAGATTGCCTACACCTTCGGCGTCGAACCGTTGCAGCAATATCTGGTGGCTTTCCCGGATGGACGCATGCAAGCCTTGCCGCTGGCGTGGGATACCCGCGCCGCCGCCGAAGGTGGTCAGCGCTGGTTCCACATGTATCCCGACGAACGGATTGATCACAACGACGAGCTGTTCTGGACGCGTGGCCAGCAGAACTGGAACTTCATGTGCGCGGATTGTCATTCCACCAATCTGCGCCGCAACTTCGATGTCGCCAAAAACACCTTCGCGACCACCTGGAGCGACATCAACGTCGCATGCGAAAGCTGCCATGGCCCCGGCAGCAAACATATCGACTGGGCGAACAAGAAGGACGGCTGGACGTCCATCAACCATCAAGGTCTCGCGATTCCGCTGAACGAGCGCAAGGGCGTGCACTGGGAACGCATCCCGGATACCGGCAATGTGCAGCGCAGCGAGCCGCTGACCGACCATCGTGAAATCCAGACCTGCGCGGTCTGCCATGCACGGCGCCGCTCGATCAGCAGCGAACCCGGACCCACCGGCCACTTTCTCGATACCCACGACCTCGACCTGCTGACGATGGAAGACTACTTCCCGGACGGTCAGGTCAAGAACGAAGACTACGTCTACGGCTCGTTCCTGCAGTCGAAGATGTACGCCAAGGGCGTCACCTGCACTGACTGTCACAACCCGCATACCGGCAAGCTGCGCCTTCCCGGCAATGCCACCTGCACGCAATGCCATGCGCCCAGCGTCTACGATGTGCCGAAACATACCCATCACAACACCGACAGCACTGGCGCGCAGTGCGCGAATTGCCACATGCCGACACGCACGTACATGGTGGTCGATCCACGGCGTGATCATTCGTTCCGGATTCCACGTCCCGATCAAAGCGACGCGCTGGGTACACCCAATGCCTGCACCAGCTGCCACACGGACAAGAGCAACAGCTGGGCCGCCAAAGCCGTCGACGAATGGTTCGGTTCCAAGCGCGAGGGCTTCCAAACCTGGGGCAAGGCTTTTCGCGACGCCGAGGCTGGCTCTGCTGGCGCGGCAGATGAACTGATTGGCGTATTCAACGACCAGGCCACACCCGACATTGCGCGTGCCACGGCGCTCACGCTGCTACGCCGATTTCCGGGACAACCCATGCTGCAGGCTGTAACCGCGGGACTGCAGGATGACAGTGAACTGGTGCGTATCGCTGCGCTGGATGCGCTGACCGACATGCCTGCACAGTCACGCTCAGGTGGCTTTGCGCTGATCGATGATCCGCGACTGGCCGTGCGTACCCACGCCGGGTTCGCACTCGCACCAGTGCAAGTGGCATCGATGCCCGCATCGGCCAAATCCAGCCTGCAAGGGGCGTTTGACGACTACGTCGCAAGTCAGGATGCAGTCGCCAGTCGGCCTGAGTCACATCTTAATCTGGGCCTGTTTCATTCGCATCGGCAACAACCGCTGCAAGCCGAAAAGGAATACCGCGAAGCGATCCGGCTCGATCCGACGTTTGCGCCCGCCTATGTCAATCTCGCCGATCTCTATCGTGCCGGCAGCCGCGACGACGATGCCGCCAAGGTGTTGGACGAAGGCCTGAAGCGCATGCCAGACGACCCGTCCCTGCTGCAGGCGCTGGCCTTGCAGCGAGTGCGTCAAGGGCATACCGACGAGGCATTGCCCTTGCTGGAGCGCGCGTTTGCCGGTGCGCCCACCAATACCCGCGTCGCCTACGTCTATGCCGTTGCCCTGCAGTCCAGTGGACATGCAAAAAAAGCCGCCGACGTGCTCGACCAGGCCTTGCAGCATTCGCCCAACAATCTCGATCTGCTATTCGCTCGTGCATCATTTGCCGTGCAGAACGGCGACAAGAAAGCCGCACGGCCATTCGCCGAGCGATTCGCCAAGTTGATGCCGAATGATCCGCAGGCTCAGCAGCTGCTTGAAACGACCCAGTAGACCAAGGTCGGCAGACAACGATGCGTCATCACTGTATCGGTGTCTGCCGGTACTTGCCGACATCGCGCGCAGGCACTGCGGTTGCCTGATTGCCCCACACGTGACGGACATAGCTGACCACGGCGGCGACCTCGACATCATTCAGCTTCTGCGCAAACGGCGGCATCGAGTACGGTCGCGGATTGGCAACGGTGGTGGGCGCGAAGCCGCCAAGCAACACCATGCGCACCGCATTGATGCCACTGGGTTCAAGCACGGCGGAGTTGCCTTTCAGCGGCGGATAGACGCCGGCGATTCCCGTGCCATCCTTGCCGTGACAATCGGCACATTCAGCGTCGTAGATTTTCTTGCCGGACACGCTCGGCGACATATTGCCGTCGGTAGCCGCGACCGCACTTGGTGATCGCGCCGGCAGCGACTGCAGATAGATGGCAATCGCGTGCAAATCATCATCACGCAGATGTTGGGTGCTGCGCGTCACGACTTCGGCCATCGGACCAAAGGCCACGCCTTTGCTCGATTGCCCGGTCTTGAGCAGATCGACGACATCCTGCTCGCTCCAACCCGCAAGACCACCATTGGCCTGCATGCTGAGGTCGGGTGCATACCAGTCCTGCGCAGGAATCTGGCCGCCGCTCAACGCGTGCTGGCCATTCATTCCTCCGAGCGCATCACGCGCGACGTGGCACTCGTTGCAGTGGCCAAGACCTTGCACCAGATAGGCACCACGATTCCACGCCGCTGATTGTTGCGGATCCGCTTGATACACGCCCTCGCGGAAATACAACGCACGCCACGCGGTGAGCCCGCTGCGCACGTCGTAGGGAAACTTCAGTCCCAGCGGAGAAGACGGCCGATCTACCGGAGGCAGCGACTTCAGGTAGGCGAAGATCGCCAGCGCGTCGTCGCGACTGACCTTGGTGAACGAGGTATAGGAGAACGCCGGATACAGCAGCTCGCCATGCCGACCCTTGCCGCTGTGCAAGGCCTGCCAGAATTCGGCGAAGCTCCAGTCGCCCAGGCCGGTTGCCGGATCGGGCGTGATGTTGGGTGCGGGGATATTGCCGAACGGCGTCGGCAACACGCGACCACCGGCGAAGCGCGGGCCACCCTGAGCGGTATGGCAAGCCGCGCAGTCACCGACCAGCGTGAGGTATTCGCCACGCGCGATCAGCTCCGGATCACGCAGACGTGCGGGATCGATACGATCAGCCGCTGCAGTTGCCGGCGGCTCGCTGTGACCACCCAGATACAGCCAGCCGCCAATGGCCAGCACAATCAACGCAAGCAGTAGTCCAAGCCAGCGAATCATCTTTCTCACGAGCCACCTCCCTCGCCGCCGAGTACGCCGCAGAGCAGCGGCGGCGTCACCGTGCCGGCCGGCTGGGCGTGCGTATCTGCGGGCACCTCGTGACTGGCCAGCCAGGCGGAAACTGCGGTGATATCCGCCGCCGTCAGTCGATTGGCAATCGCGGCCATGCAGTCGGGCGCTGCCATTGCGCGCGTACCGGTACGCCATGAGCCGAGCTGCGCACTGAGATAGTCGTATGGCAACCCGACCAGTCCGGGGATATTCGGTTCGACGCCGGTGAGCTGACGTCCGTGGCAGCTCTGGCAGGCTGGTACCTGACGCGAAGGATCGCCCCGACTAACCAGCTCGCCGCCGCGCTGCAAGGTCACGTCGGAAACCGTTGGCACCGGCGAGCGTTGGTAAGGCACCTGCTGCGCCGCGAAATACTCGGCAATTTCGCGCATGTAAGCCGGACTCATCTGACGCACCGTGTATTCCATTGGCGCGTATTTACGCAGGCCGTTCTGGAAATCCTGCAACTGCCGCGCAAGATAAGCCGCCGGCTTGCCTGCCAGGCGCGGGAAATAGCCACTGCCCGGTGAGCCTTCGCCGTGCACGCCGTGGCAGCTGGTACAGGCAGCGATACGTTGCGGCAAGGTATCGGGCACGCTCGCTGGGTCGGCAGCCTCGATGCGCGCAGCCAGGAGCAGAAGAAAACATCCGAGCAGCCAGCGTGCCGGATCGCGGAAAAGAATGCATTCGGCCGTTTTCATGCCACCCAGTATAGGTGCGCCGACATGGCCGCCAGGGCCACGCAACGGCTAAGCTGGGTTGTCGCGACATCATGCCGCATCATCGCCGGGGGATTTGCCATGAACCGTCACGCCATCTGTCTTGTCATCCTGATCGGCGCCGCATTGAGCGTACCGGCCATGTCTGCCGACACGAGTGCATCGAACGAACCCTACGCCAGTGCCTCCCAGCTGCAGCAGCGCATGACTGCAGGCACACTGGACAGCCGCAAGCTCACGCAGCAGTCGCTCGACCGCATCCGACAGGTCGACCAGTCCGGCCCCATGCTCAAGGCGGTGATCGAGATCAATCCTGACGCGCTGACGCTCGCCGATGAGCTCGACCAGGCGCGCAGCCACGGCAAGACACCCGGCCTGTTGTACGGCCTGCCAATCCTGCTCAAGGACAATATCGACACCGGCGATCGCGTGCTGACCACCGCCGGTTCGCTGGCACTGGCTGATGCGCCGGCATCGCGCGATGCCGGCATCGTCACACGGCTGCGCAAGGCCGGCGTGCTGATCCTGGGCAAGGCCAATCTCAGTGAGTGGGCCAATATGCGTTCCACCCATTCCAGCAGTGGCTGGAGCGGTCGCGGTGGACAGACACGAAATTCCTACGCATTGGATCGCAATCCCTGCGGCTCCAGTGCCGGCTCGGCAGCCGCCGTCGCTGCCGGCCTGGTGTCGATCGCGATCGGCACGGAGACCGACGGCTCGATCATCTGTCCTGCCTCGATGAATGGCATCGTCGGCATCAAGCCGACTGTGGGCTTGGTCAGTCGCAGCGGCATCGTGCCGCTGAGTCACAACCAGGACACGGCAGGCCCGATGGCTCGCAATGTGCGTGATGCTGCGGCGCTGCTCTCGATCATCGCCGGCAGCGACCCGCGCGACCCGGCCACGGCCGACGCCGATCAACACGCCACCGACTACACCCGCTTCCTTGACCCGAACGGACTCAAGGGCAAACGCATCGGTGTCGTGCGACAGCTGGGAGGTGCCGAACCGAATGCCGATCGCGTACTCGGCCAGTCCATCGCACTGATGAAGGCGCAAGGCGCGATCATCATCGACCCGGTCAAGCTGCCACACCTGAGCGAGTTGGGTGGTCCTGAGATCACTGTGCTGCTGTATGACCTCAAGCATGACCTGGCCCAATACCTTGCCACCCGGCCGGGACTGAAAGTGAAAACGCTGGCCGATCTGATCACCTTCAACAATGCGCATGCCGATACCGAGATGCCTTGGTTCGGGCAGGAGTTGTTCGAGCAGGCCGAGGCCAAAGGTCCACTGACCGACAAGGCCTACTTGGATGCGCTGGCGAAAGCGAAACAGTTGTCGGGTCCGCAAGGCATCGATACCACGCTGAAAGCGCAACACCTCAATGCACTACTGGCCCCGTCATGGGGCCCCGCATTCATGACTGATCCGGTGTTGGGTGACCATGTCGTCAGTGGCGATCCGACCATCGGCGGCCCATCGCAGCCTGCCGCCGTCTCTGGCTATCCGTCGATTACCATGCCAGCCGGCTGGGCCTATGGCCTGCCGGTCGGCATCGTGCTGTTCGGCGCCAAGTGGAGTGAGCCCAGCTTGATCAGCATCGCCTACCCCTTCGAACAGCACGCCCACGCATGGCAGCCGCCGCAATTTCTCAACAGCATCGGCGGCACCTCGCAGGCCGCCAACTGACGCAATCCCAAGATCACTGAAACGCACTTATGAAGTTGGTCACCTGAACAAGCCATCTCTGATCAGCTTGCCGGCATGGTGATCATCTTTGGATGCCAATGACAGGAATCAGCTTGGAGCTGGCACCTCGGCGAAGTTGCCGGATAGCGGCCGCTGCAACCTGTCAAGACATCGAAGTACGGCCCGCTGCTCTGATTCGGCGCAGGTTTCAGATAGCATCTCGTGTATCGGTTTGGCCGAAGTTGGAACGAGCAAGACGGGGCGATGACGCAAGGGGCAAATGAGTGTTTGGTTACTATCTCGAACTGGCCATGCGCAGCCTCAGGCGCAGCCCCGGCCTCACCTCACTGATGATGCTGACGATCGGCTTCGGTGTGGCGTCGTCGATGACGATGTATTCGGTGGTCCGCGGCCTGTCCACCGATCCGATGCCCGGAAAATCGTCACAACTGTTCATGCCGCAGATCGACTCCTGGGGACCCGGCGACCGCTTCCACGACGAGCCCCCGGATGCGCTGAACTATACGGACGCGATGGCGCTGATGCGCCAACACCGCGCTGCGCTGCAATCGGCGATCTATGCGGTTTCGCCTTCGGTGATGCCGACCGACATCAGTCGTAACCACAGCCCGATCATGCTCGATGGCTATGCGGTATTCAGCGAATTCTTCCCCATGATGGATGTGCCGTTTCAATACGGCCACGGCTGGAGCGCGCAGGACGATGCGAAGGGGTTGCCGGTGACGGTGATCAGCGACAAGCTCAACCGGCAGGTTTTCGGTGGTGGCAACAGCGTCGGCAAGACGATCGATATCGACCACCACGGCTATCGAATCGTCGGCGTCACGCGCAACTGGAATCCGCAGCCGAGGTTCTTCGATGTGGAGGGCGGTTACTACAGTGTCGACGGCCCGGAGGTGTTCCTACCGTTCCAGCACTCGGTCGCGATCAACATGATCAACGCCGGGTGGAGCGGTTGCAGGAAGGGTGCCAGCGATCCTCAAGGCGATTTCGTCGGCCTGCAACACTCCGATTGCGTATGGATCGCCTACATGGCCCAGCTTGATAATGCCGCAGCCGTACAGCGGTATCGGCAATATCTCGATGACTATGCAAGCGATCAGCAAAAGGCCGGCCGCTTCCGTTGGACATCGAACAACCGCTTGCGCGACCTGCCGGCGTTCCTCGAGTACGAGCACATGGTTCCCGGCAACCTGCGCGTGTCGCAGCTGGTGGCGATGGGTCTGTTGATCGTGTGTCTGGTGAACACGATGGGTTTGTTGCTGGTCAAGTTCCTGCGGCGCAGTGGCGAGATCGGCATACGTCGAGCCATGGGGGCCTCGCGCAACGCCATCCACACGCAGTTCCTGATCGAGTCGGGCGTGATCGGCATCGGCGGTGGCGTGCTGGGTTTGCTGCTCACGATCGCAGGTGTGCTCTGCATGGGTCAGGTACTACCTTCGGAATACGCCGAGCGTGCACATATCGATATGTCGTTGTTCATGCTCATCCAGCTCACGGCCGTGGTCGCCACCTTGCTCGCCGGCATCTACCCCATCCTTCGCGCCTCGCACGTACCGCCAGCGTGGTACCTGAAGGCCTCGTGAGGATCACACCTTGACCGTTCACCCGATCATTGCCGCCTTGCGCCGGCACAAGGTCGCCGTGCTGCTGATCGTGCTGCAGATCGCCCTGACGCTGGCGATAGTGGCCAATGCAACCTTCATCATCGGCCAGCATATCCAGCGCATGAATCGCACCACCGGCGCCGACGAGAAGGAGCTGATCTGGGTTCTGCAGCAGTGGCCGGCGGCGCCCGCGGGCGAAGATGCTGCCACGATCGAGCAACTCGATGCGTTGCAGCGCACGGATCTCGCCACGTTGCGGAGCCTGCCCGACGTGCAGGACGTCGCGGCATCGACCAGCATCCCCTTGCTGAGCGGCTACACAACCGGCGACATCACCCTCCATCCGGATCAGGTCGGTATCGCCGTGCATGCGGCCTATTATTACGGCGACCAGTACCTGCGACCCACCCTCGGCCTACAGCTGATCGCCGGCCGCGACTTCGAGGCCAACGAGATCCGGCACGGACATGCTCGCGCCGACTCACCCGTTATCATCGTCAGCAAGCCCGTGGCCGACGCACTTTTTCCGAACGGCAACGCACTCGGCCAGACGGTGTATCAGGATGGCAACCCTGCCACCATCGTGGGCATCGTCGCACGCTTGCAGACACCAATGAGGTCGGAGAACAGCTGGGCCTTCAACTCGGTGTTGGAGCCGTTTCGCGCCGATGACAGTTGGTCGGGCTATGTGGTGCGTGCGCGGCCGGGGCGTGTACAAGCGGCGATACGCGAAGCGCGCAAGGCGCTGTTCGCAGTCAACCCGATGCGCCTCATGCCCGAGCCCATGGGTGGGATCCATGCGTTTTCCGAGATACGCACCAGAGCTTATCGAACGGATCGCGGCATGGTGCTGCTGCTGAGCGTGATCAGCGTCATTCTGCTCTGTGTCACCGCGGCGGGCATCGTCGGCCTCACCAGTTTCTGGGTGGCTCAGCGGACCCGGCAGATTGGCATGCGGCGTGCCCTTGGCGCGCGCAGGGTCGACATCCTGCGTTATTTCCAGCTCGAGAACCTGCTGATCGCTGGCGGTGGTGCCGTCATCGGCGCGCTATTTGCTGTTGGTCTCAACGCATGGCTGATGACGCATTACGAGATGACGCGTCTGCCGGTGCCCTGTGTGGCACTGGGTGTACTCGTCATGCTCGCGCTAGGTCAGGCAGTGGTGCTGGTACCAGCGCTCCGGGCTTCCAACGTGTCTCCAGCCGTGGCTACACGATCGAGCTGAGCGTGGGATCTTTGATCAGCGAAAATTCGATTCGCTTAGTCAAATTCGTCAGCCCAAGGCAATGCTGATTATGTTTCGAGCTTTCGCGCATAGTCATGTAGCAATATGACTTCGCGAGACACGATAATGATTTATTCAGTGTCGGCTTGAACGATTTCGGTCGATTGCCACTGGTCAACATCCGCTTTTAGCTGATCATTCTGGTCGGCGGGATGATCACGATCGATTGGTTGTGTGATGCATTCGTCCCGGCACATAGCACCCCCCGCTTGCCAGCAAATCGCCTCAAATGCGGCGATTGCATGCCACATCGAATCGACACACTCGTGCCCTTCACTTCTGCAACGGAACCAAGCCATGAAGTTACGCCATGCCATCGGGATGCTGGCCCTGCTAATCGTTACCGCCAGCCATGCCGAAACGCATGGCACGCCCAGCCTGAGTGAAAAACTGGGCTGGGAAAAGCCGCAGGCACCGTTTCGCATCTACGGCAACACCTGGTATGTGGGCAGCAAGGGACTCAGTGCCATCCTGATCACCTCCAAAGATGGCCACATCCTGATCGACGGCACGTTGCCAGCCAATGCGCCGATGATCGAAGCCCATATCCGTGCACTCGGCTTTCGTGTGCAGGACATCAAGCTGATTCTCAACTCACATGCCCACGGCGATCACGCCGGCGCCATTGCTGCGCTGGCACGCGACAGCGGCGCTCAGGTGGCCGCAAGCAGCAAGGGTGCTGCCGCACTCATGCGTGGCGGCGACGATCCGACCGATCCGCAATACGGCGACCTGCTGCCCTACCCCAAGGTCGCCAAGGTTCGCGCCGTGGTGGATCGCGAAACCGTGCACGTCGGTTCGTTGGCCGTGCAGGCGCACTACACGCCCGGTCACACGCCAGGCAGCACGAGCTGGAGCTGGACCTCATGCGCAGACGAAACCTGCCACAGCATGGTCTATGCGGACAGCCTGACCCTGATCAGCGCTGGCAACTACCGTTACACCGATCCGGCCCACCCGGAACGCCTGCAGGCTTATCGACAAAGCTTGAAAACCATCGAGTCCCTGCCCTGTGACATCCTGATGGCGCCACACCCGGAATCCGTCGACTTGCTGCAACGCGCCGGGCAAGCCAAGGCTGATGGTGGGCCAGCCACCCTGGTTGATCCTCAAGCTTGCAAGACCTACGCCGCGAAAGCTCGCGCCAGGATGGAGACCCTGATCCAGCAGGAGTCGGCCAAATCGCCGACGCCTTGATGCTGGTAAAAATCAGGCCATCCCACCGGACTTGCGCACGATCAGCATGGCCAGTTCCAGCGACTGTTCGTAATTCAGACGTGGATCAACCATCGACTTGTAGGCGCGCTTGAGATCGGCTTCCGAAAGATCACGTGCGCCGCCCATGCACTCGGTGACATCCTCGCCGGTCAACTCCAGATGCACACCACCCAATCGGGTGCCGGCGGCCGCGTGAATGTCGAACGCCTGATCCAGCTCGCCACGGATGTTGTCAAAACGTCGCGTCTTGTAGCCATTCGAGGTGCTTTCGGTGTTGCCGTGCATCGGATCGGCTACCCACAGTACACGACGCCCCTCACGCTTTACCGCATCCAGCAGCGGTGGCAACGCATTGGCCACCTTGGCGTTGCCCATCCGATGAATCAGGGTCATCCGACCCGGCTCGTCGTCGGGGTTCAGCACATCGAGCAGCGGCAGTAATTGATCCGGTGTGACCGAAGGTCCTACCTTGACCGCAATCGGATTTCGGATACCGCGGAAGTATTCCACATGCGCGCCATCCAACGCTGCCGTGCGCATACCGATCCACGGAAAATGCGTGGACAGATTGAACCAGCCGGGGTGGCGTGGCACCTGGCGCGTCAGCGCCTGTTCGTAATGCAGCAGCAGCGCCTCGTGCGAAGTGAAGAAATCCACCCGCGAGAAGCCGGCAATCGGCCCGGCCAAGGTTTCCATGAAACGCAGCGAATCGCCGATACTGCTGACCATCTGGCGGTACTCACCCGCCAGTGGCGAATGCTCGACCCATGCCAGATCCCAGTATTCCGGATGATGCAGATCCGCAAAACCACCATCGATCAGTGCACGCACGAAATTCATCGTCAGCGCTGAATGGGCATGTGCCTCAATCAACCGCTGCGGGTCGGCACGCCGCGCCGTGGCGGTGAACTCGGGACTATTGACCACGTCACCGCGGAAGCTCGGCAGGGTTACACCTTCGCGCGTTTCGCTATCCGTCGAACGGGGCTTGGCATATTGCCCGGCGAAACGCCCCACGCGCAGCACCGGCATCTTCATGCCATGCACCATCACCAGACTCATTTGCAGCAACACCTTGAGCCGGTTCGAAATCACCGGGCTGGTGCAGTCGACAAAGCTCTCGGCGCAATCGCCACCTTGCAGCAGAAAGCGCTTGCCCTCTTGCGCCTCGGCCAGCGCCTGCTTCAACGCCAGCACTTCCCACGAGGTCACCAGCGGCGGCAGTTGTGCCAGCTTGCCAGTGGCTTGGGCCAGTTCCTCAGCGTCGTCGTAATGCGGCTGCTGCAAGGCTTCGCGCTGCTGCCACGAATCGGTGGTCCAGGACTCGGATACTGATGTCGCTGCGTACCTCGCATCCGGGGTACCGGCCATATTCCCTTTAGACGTATTCATGAGCGTGCCGCCTTCCTGCGCGCAGCGGCGATGGTCAGCATGGCCAGCGCGATAAACCAGAGCAGCGTCCAGGCCGGCATCGGCAACCCCAGTATCGGCTCGATCTTGGCACACTCACCCGAACCGGTGAACACCAGTTTTAGCACCTTGGCGAAGGGAAACGCGTCGAACATGTAATCCAGCGGCGGCCCGCAAGAAGGCACCTGATCAGCCGGCAACGACTGGATCCACAAATGCCGCCCGGCCACAGCCATGCCGAATACAGCACCCAGCAGCACACCCGCCGCGTAGACCCAGCGCATGAAGCCACGCGGCGAATGCAGCCCGCCGATCAGGAAAAACACACCCATCACGATGAAGGCAACCCGCTGAAAGATGCACAACGGACAGGGAAACAGTTGCCAGTACTTCTCCGCAAAAATCGCGAAGCCGAGTAGACCGGCACAGATCAGGAAGCCGACGAGGAAACTGACGCGATACGACCAGCGGAATGGATTCATGACATCTTGTTGCGTTGCGGAACAGCGACATTACCTGCTCGACGCGATGCTGTCAGCAGTCCACGCCACACCATCAGCTGACAAGCACGGAAGACACACAAAACAAAACCCGGCAGATCGCTCTGCCGGGTTTTGCTTCAGGGCGCTGGTGAAGCACCCAACCGCAGGTTGTTACCAGCGGCTTATTCGGCTTCTACGGCCTCGACCTGCGGGCGGCCGACCAGCTCGACATACGCCATCGGCGCATTGTCACCGGGACGGAAACCGCACTTGAGGATACGCAGGTAACCACCCGGACGCTCCTGGTAACGCGGGCCCAGCTCGACGAACAGCTTGCCGACAGCTTCCTTGTCGCGCAGACGCGCGAAAGCAAGGCGGCGATTGGCAACGCCATCGGTCTTGGCCAGCGTGATCAGCGGCTCGGCCACGCGACGAAGTTCCTTCGCCTTGGGCAGGGTGGTACGGATCAGCTCATGCTTGAACAGCGAGGACGCCATGTTCTTGAACATGGCTTCGCGATGCGAGCTGGTGCGATTGAGTTTGCGACCGGATTTTTGATGGCGCATGATGAAAGTCTCTTTAGTCTGTTGTTATGAAAAACCGGCTCATATGTCCGGCTTCCCGCGGTTACCCGCTTATTGGAGCCCATTGGAACAGGGCTTTGGAGAATCTGACCACGAATGGCCTTTCAACAGCTTGGCCAGAGTGCTCATCACACCCTGGCCAGCGTTTTGTAACGGATCGAGCGATGGATCGCCCGGCCCTTTATCAGCCCAGCTGCATGCCGTGCGACAGACCCGGCGGTGGCCAGTTCTCAAGCTTCATGCCGAGTGCGAGACCACGCCCGCCCAGCACGTCCTTGATTTCCGTCAGCGACTTCTTGCCGAGGTTCGGCGTCTTCAGCAGCTCGACTTCGGTCTTCTGAACCAGATCACCGATGTAGTAGATGCTCTCGGCCTTGAGGCAGTTGGCCGAACGCACGGTGAGCTCGAGATCGTCGATCGGACGCAGCAGCAGCGGATCAAAGCCGCTCTTCTCAGCCTTGTCGGTAGCGCTCTCGCTGCGCGAGAAGTCACCGAAGACGGAGAGCTGATCGTTGATGATCTCGGCAGCCTTGCGGACTGCGTCTTCAGCACCGATCGTGCCGTTGGTCTCGATGTCGAGCACCAGCTTGTCGAGGTTGGTGCGCTGCTCGACACGAGCGGCGTCAACTTCGTATGCCACGCGCAACACCGGTGCAAACGACGCATCCAGCTGCAGACGACCGATCGGACGAGCTTCGTCATCCGGATGCTGACGCGCACTGGCCGGCTGATAGCCGACGCCGCGACGCACCTTCAGACGCATGTTCAGCGCAATGTCCTTGGTCAGATGGCACAGCACATGCTCGGGATTGATGATCTCAACCGAGTGGTCGACGACGATGTCGCCGGCCGTGACTACGCCCTTGCCTTTTTTGGACAGGGTGAGGGTGACCTCGTCACCGGTATGCTGACGGATTGCCACGTCCTTGAGGTTGAGCAGGACTTCGATCACGTCCTCCTGCAAACCTTCCAGGGTGGTGTACTCGTGCAGCACGCCATCGATTTCTACCTCGACGATGGCGCTACCAGGAATCGAGGAGAGCAGCACGCGACGCAGCGCGTTGCCCAGGGTGTGACCGAAGCCACGCTCGAGCGGCTCGACCACCACCTTGGCGCGGTTGGCTCCGAGCTGTTCGACGCTGAGGCCACGCGGCCGCAACACGCTAGTTGACGAAACTGCCATGCAGAGCTCCGGTTAATTACTTCGAGTAAAGCTCGATGATCAGAGCTTCGTTGATATCGGACGGCAGGTCACCGCGATCCGGCACCGACT